>Ga0315336_1000754_pt1 | contig 78567 bp, 65 predicted proteins | sample ASW5metaG_FD_204512 | JGI IMG/M metagenome (GOLD analysis project Ga0315336, IMG submission 204512) | Ammonia-oxidizing marine archaeal communities from Monterey Bay, California, United States - ASW #5 | ecosystem: Environmental > Aquatic > Marine > Intertidal zone | place: USA: California... | reverse complement strand
CCCGGCCCTTTCGACGGATGTCGAAAGCATGATCGCGATCAAGCGGCGAGGAATTCGGTCCAGCGCTTAACCAGATAGTCGTTCTCGGACATGATCGAGTTCCAGACCGCGATGTTCTTGAAGCGATTCCAATAGGAGCCGCCGTCGCGAACTTCGCCTTTTTCGGCGACTATGTTGCCGAACGGGTCGGGCATGTCCTTAGCAGCCGCCTTGCCGTCGTACCAGAAATCCCATTCTGCCGGCTCGAGATGCTTCTTCACATTGTCTGTCACCGACATGTAATAGCCTTGGCGCGCGACGAAGGCACCGGCCCAGCCGTCGAGCCACCAATTGAGGTACTCGTAGGCCTGATCCAGCGCCTTGCCGGAGGCCTTGGCGGAAATGGCACAGCCGCCGTGCCAGCCGCGCATGCCTTCCTTCGGGAATGCATAGATGCAGGGCACGCCTTCGGACTTGACCGCCGTCACCGCCGGCGACCACATGCTCTCCAGCGCCACTTCGCCGTTCACCATCAAATTCACCGACTGGCCGAAGGTTTCCCAAAACGCGCGGAAGTGACCTTCCTTTTTCTTGGTGATCAGGAAATCGATCAGGAAATCGATTTCCTTCTTGGTCATGTCACCCTTGTCCTTGAATTTGATCAGGCCAAGCGCCTCGACGCCGAGCGCCGCGTCCATGGTGCCGATCTGCGGGATGTTCAAAAGCGCAACGCGGCCCTTGAAATCACTGGAGAACAGCTCGGCCCAGCTTTCGATCTTGCGGCCGGTTTCGTCGGGGTTGTAGCCGATGGAATCGGCATTGTGCCAACCCGGCATCATGGTGATGTAGCGGGACGGTTTCATGGAGCGCTTGCCGTCGGCATCGACCCAGAGATGCCGGAACGGGGCGTCGCCATCGCCTTCGTTGGAGTCCGGCGTCAGCTTGCCGGTCTTGGAAAGGTCCGAAACCTTGTCCCATTCTTTAATGCGCTGGGTGTCGATCGGTTGCCAAACGCCGGACGGCCACATGACGTCCATGTCGTTGAAATAGCCTTCGGCGACTTCGTATTGATCGTTCTGGTTCAGCATTTTACCGAACATGGCGCCGTAACCGAGGGCTTGGCCCCGGATCGGAAAACCAAGATCTTCGGACGCCTTGCCTTGAATTTCGTTGATGACGCTGACGCCGAGGCCGATTGTGCGGATCGGATCGGCGGCACGTGCCCGGCGCGGCAGGCCGCCGGCCAATGACCCGGCCGCAACGGCGGCGGCAGTCGTTCCCATCATTTGCCGGCGGGTCATTCCGCGGTTCGGCTTGTTTGCGCGTTTCGGTAGCTGTCGAGCCATCATATACCTCCCGGTAGCGGCCTTATCGTCAGGCCTTGGTTGCGTTGGAAAGCCAGGCGTATCGCGCCCACCGATCAAACCGGCTAAATCAATTCGTACGCTTTTGCACGATCAGCCACGATCGGGCTTCAACTCAGCGAATATTACATTAGACTGGACTTTATTCAAACCATGACAGTGGGGAGGGCAAACGTTGAGTGTGTTGATAAAGAATGGCCGGATCGTAACCGCGGTCGATGATTATCACGCTGATATTTTCATCAGCAACGAAACCGTCGATGTGATCGGCCGCGATTTGGTGATTGACGCCGACCAAGTGATCGATGCCGACGGCAAACTGGTGATACCCGGTGGCGTCGATCCGCACACCCATTTGGAGTTGCCGTTCGGCGGCACCATGACCTCGGATACCTTCGAGACCGGCACCCGAGCCGCGGCTTTCGGCGGCACCACCTGCGTTATCGACTTCGCCGTTCAGACCAAAGGCACTTCGGCCTTGGACGCCTTGGAGGCGTGGCACGAAAAGGCCGCCGGCAAGACAGCGGTCGACTATTCCTTCCACATGATCATCACCGACATGCCCGAGCACCGCATGCCGGAGATGCGCGGCCTGGCCGACGAGGGCGTCACCAGTTACAAGCTGTTCATGGCCTATCCGGGTGCCATGCTGTCGGACGACGGCACCATCTTCCGGACCATGCGCAAGGCCGGCGAAGACGGTACTTTGGTTTGCATGCATGCGGAAAACGGCATCGTCATCGACGAACTGATCAAGATCGCGCTCGCCGACGGCAACATAGAGCCGAAGTTCCACGCCTATACGCGGCCGACCCGGCTCGAGGCTGAGGGCACCCACCGGGCGCTTGCCATCGCCGAAGTGGCGCGCTCACCGGTCTATATCGTGCATTTGAGCTGTTACGACGCCTTGCAGGAACTGCGCTTGGCGCAGGCGCGCGGCGTCATGGCCCATGCCGAAACCTGCCCGCAATATCTGCTGTTGGATATCGAGGCCTATGACGAACCGGGGTTCGACGGTGCCAAATTCGTGCTGACTCCACCGCTCCGAGAGAAGTGGAATCAAGACGAACTCTGGAACGCGTTGCGCGGCGAGTCCCTGAACGCCATCTCCACCGACCATTGTCCGTTCTGCCTGAAAGAGCAGAAGGAGCTCGGCAAGGACGACTTTTCCAAGATCCCGAACGGTGGACCCGGTATCGAGAACCGCATGAGCCTGATCTATCACTATGGCGTCGGTCAGGGCCGGATCGACCTCAACCGCTTTGTCGAACTAACCTCGACCGCGCCGGCCAAGATCTTCGGGCTGTTTCCGAACAAGGGCACCATCGCGGTGGGCAGCGATGCCGACATCGTCATCTTCGATCCCGACCACGAAGAGACGATCAGCTACTACAACCACAAGACCCATCACATGAACATCGACTACAGCGCCTATGAAGGCTTCAAGGTGAAGGGGTTCACCAAGACCGTGCTGTCGCGCGGCCGCATCATCGTCGACAACCACGAATATTTGGGCCGCGCCGGCGACGGCTCCTTCGTCAAGCGCGGACCCTACGGCGGCATCCACAAATCAAGGCCGCGCGGCGGCGCCTTGCTCAAGCCGGAACGGCCGTCGGGGCTGGTTTAGTCGGGATACGTCCTACGCGTCTTTGCGAGGCGGCTTCGCCGCCGCGGCAATCCAGGGCCGGCCGCTGGACCACTGGATTGCTTCGCTTCGCTCGCAATGACAACGTGGCAGTGCTTTTCTGAAGACTCTTGCAGCTTATGTCTGCTTGGCCGGCCGGATCACTTTTAACAGCCAGAAGATGATGCAGAACACGCCGGTCAGCACGACCAGGGCGATGACCGCGGCGAGGCGCTTGCCGAGGCCGGCGTCGATCGAAAAGCCCTGCTGCAACATATAGACGCAGAGAATCTGTACGGACTGCAGCGTGGCGCCGCCGCTTAGCAGGATCGCGGTGAATGTGGAGCCTTTCAGCGAGCTCAGCACCATCGATTCGATGGATTGCTGCTGTACGATGTGAATCTTATAGGCGCGCCAATGGTAGATGCAAAAGCCGATGATGCCGATGATCAAGGCGACCCAGAAAATCGCGTTGTCATAGCTCAGACCATAGACGACGATCTTAAACAGCTCTTCGAAGGGCTGATAAAAGTACAGAAATATCAGGACGATGATGAAGATGATGAATCCCACCAGCGTCCAAAACCACTGCCATCCCGTCATGATGCCCTGACCCTCTGTTTATTGTGCCGATTGTAGCACATCGGGAAAAAGTCCCTCGGCTCTGCCTCGGTGTACTTTTTCCCGTTGAAATAATGCCAAATCAGGCCTTGGGGCGGCCCGGCGGCCTGATTTCGACGCTTTCTCTAACTGGTCGTGACCGAAGGTCATGACCAGAGCCCTCAAAGAATAGCGCCTGAAAGGCGCTATTCTTTGCAAACAAAAACATTGTTAGCGCATCGCCGAGCCGCCTCAAGATGCGCTAACGCAATATTCCAACTGAAGAAAAGTACACTGAGCGTAGCGAAGGACTTTTCTTCAAGGTCAACATTGTAACCGATGCCGCGCCGGCGAAGCAATTCTCCTGGCATGGTTACGTTGGATCCGGCGGACGGCGGCGATGCCAATCCGTCGCTTGTTCAAAACCATGTGCTGCCGCGAACAGCCGATCGTCGCGAAACCAGTCGCCGATCAGCTGCAGGCCGATCGGCAGGCCGTCGCCGGTCATCCCGGCGGGCAGCGATAACGCCGGCTGACCGGTCAGCGCAGCGAGCCGGGTGAAGCGGCCCAGAACTTTGTGGCCATCGACGGTTTGGCCTTCAACATCGAGACAGCCGTTGTCGGCGAACGGCGCCGGGATCGGTGCCGCGGGTGTCGCCAGCAGATCGACGGTGCGCATGACCGCGGCCATTTGTCGGTTGATCTCGGCTGCCTGCCATTGGGAGCGAACGAAATCCCGTGCCGTGTGGTCGCGGCCGAGCATCAAACGCGCGCGGACGTCGGGCGAATAGGCGTCGCCGTGCTCGGCCAACATCGGTTCGTGCACCGCGTAGGCCTCGGCCAGCGCCAATCGGTTCCATACCTCGGAGGCGTGCGCCGCGAACGGCAAGTCGATATCGGTCACCACGGCGCCTTCCGCCTCGATGATGGCGAGCGCTTCGGTGATCGCCCGGTCGACCTCGGGATGCAAATCGTCGAAGAAAAAGTCGCGCGGCACGCCGATGCGCAGACCGCTAAGGCCGCCGTCGAGCCCGCTCGAATAATCAACCCACGGGGCGTGGCGGGTCGAGGGGTCGGCGGGGTCGGTGCCGGCGATGGCCTGGAGAATGAGTGCTGTGTCGGCGGCGCTTCGGGCCAAGGGGCCGCCGTGATCGAGCCGTGTCGACACCGGAAAGATGCCGTGGCGGCTGGCCAGGCCGTAGGTTTGTTTGCACCCGACCACGCCGCAGAGTGCAGCTGGAATGCGGATCGAACCGCCGGTATCCGAGCCGAGGGCCGCCGGCACCATGCCGCCGGCCACGGCGACGCCGGAGCCGCTGGAAGAACCGCCGGCGACCCGATCCCGGTTCCAGGGATTGCGGGCCGTGCCGGTATTGGGGTTTTGGCCGGTCGGGCCGAAAGCGAATTCGTGCAGATTGAGCAGACCCACGACAATGGCACCGGCTGCCTTGAGGCGACTGACACTGGTCGCCTCCGGCGCCGCTGCGGCATCCTCAAAGAATTGCGAGCCGCAGGTGCGGCGCATGCCCTCGACCTTGAACAGATCTTTCACCGCTATTGGCACGCCGGCCAACGGGCCGACGGCACGGCCCGCCATAATGGCGTCTTCAACCGCCCGCGCGCCGGCCAAGGCCTGCTCCGGGTGGACTGTGACGAAAGCCTTGAGTTCCGGGTCGACGGCCTCGATGCGGTCCAGGCAGGCGCTCATGACCGCGACGGCCGAGCGCTCCTTGGCGCGGATCGCTGTTGCCACGGCGGCAACCCCCTCGGCGCAGGGATCAGCCGGCATCGGGGATCGCCGTTAGTAAAAGGATGGCGTAAATGACAACAAACAAAGCATCCTTGACTGCCGGCACAACCTGGTGGTCGCTGTCGCGGGTCGCGACCAGCGAAATGATTTCCAACACCAAAAAAATAATACCGAGGATGAAGAACGGCCAGATCGTGCCCCACCACGACAACGCCTCGGGCGCCGGTATTTCAAGCACCGACCGCCAGATCAGCAGCAGGATCGGGATCAAGGTGACGAAGACATAGGCGAATAGGAAGCGGTAGCGGGTTTCTTTGCGGTCGAGCAGCCAAAACACCAAGAAGAACAGCGCGACGAACAGAAAATCCCAAAACAGCGCCGAATAGGTCTCCTGGCCCGGCGCGGCCAACAGGTTGAGAAATCCCAGGATGAGAAAAATGACCAACGCATCGCAAAGGATCCATTCGCGAACCGAGGCGGCGCCGCTTTTGACACTCCAGGCACGCGTCGCCTTGTCGAATAGCAGCACCAAGGCGACGGCCAGGCTTGCCGGGTAAACCATCATAACCATCAAAGCGAACTGCAACGGCAACGGAACATAGGCCCAACACACCAGCAACAGGGCGATGCCGAGAAGTAACAGGCCGAGCAGTCGAACTGCCGACGGCGATTCATGGACGGCTGCCCCCGGTTCGGCGGTTTGGGCGGCCGCCACCGGCGCGGCCTGGGCGGCGATCCGGCCGGCGTTTTGACTGCTGCGCACGAAGGCGAAGATGACGAACCCGATCAAGCCAAGCGCGGCGGCGATGGCCATGACTGTCAGGAACACTGGCGATTGGGAACCGACCCGCCAATCGTCCGCGGGCAAGCCGGTCTGCGTGTCTGGCCAGAACTGCCAGGACACAATGACGACCACGACCAGCAGGGCAGCCGCCGCCAAAAGAAACTCGTACCACTGCGGCGACGGCGTGGCGGCACCGCCGCCGGTGCCGGCCTGGCGCGGCCGTCTGGCATATTGCGTGACCAGGAACACCGCGAACGCGATGATGCCGACGGCCGCCAAGGCAATCATGATTTCCAGGAAGACAAGCGATCGATCGTCCACGGTTCAGTCCGTTTTGGTTATCGTGGACTCAGACTATCCAGCGGGGCGCCATTGTCCAGCAGTTGGGCGGCGCAATTTCGCAGACTGTCGTTGCTGGCCGCTTCCAGTTTTTGACCGAGGCTTTGGCCATTGGCACCGTTGGCGCGGCCGGATTGCCGTACTTCCGTTCCGTTGGCGCGCAATTGGCCGACGACCTGGACTTGATCGCCCAGGGTTTGATGCTCGACGACCTCGAAGCTCCAATCATCGCCAAAGGCCTGACGCAACCGGCGAACCAGCGGCCCGAGGTCGTCCCGAGACGGCGCCGGCCTCGGCGGTGGTGCGGCCCGGGGCTTGGCGGTTGGGGACGGCGCCGGCGCCGCTGTTGCGGTTGGCTTCGGCGCGCTCGGGCGGGCCCGCATCTGCGTGCGCAAGGCCGTCGTCGCGGCCTGGTCCACGGTTTCGTTGGCCAGGTCGATGACCACGCCGTAGGCCGCTTTGGCGTGGGTCACGGTACAGAAATCGTCGAGCACGTCGTCGAGCACCTGTTCGGCCGGTCGCTCCAGCGGGTCGCCGTAGCCGCCGCCGCAGGGTCCGTAGAACACGTGCACGTCGCCCGCTTCGATGCGCATGCCGGAGAACTTCGACGGCATCTCGCGCCGGTCGTCGGGTTTCGCGGCGTTGTACAATTGGACCCGGCCGACGGCGCCTTCATGGCCGCCGAAGATGCCCCACGGCACGTCGTGGTGGCGCTCGTTTTCGTGGGTGATGAAAGCGTCGGTCAGCACCCGTTGCGCCTTGACCACGCCGATGCCGCCGCGGTGGCGGCCGGCGCCCGGCATCACGTCGTCGCGCAGTTCGTAGCGGTCGCAGATCATCGGCAAATGGATGGCCAAATCCTCGAGCGGGTTGTTGCGGGTGTTGGCCATCAGATTGTCGATGCAGTCCGGGCCGTCGGAGCGCGGCCGGCCGCCATAGGCGCCCTCGTTGACCTCCAGGAAAACCCAATAATCGCCGTCCGGCTTGATGCCGGAATAGGCGGCGAACGACAGGCTCGCCGAGCTGCCGGCAATGACGTCGTCGGGCAGCACCGGCGCCAACGCCTTGTAAATCAGGTCGATCATGCGGTTGCATTGGGCGAAACGGGCTTCCGCGGCGGCCGGAAACTTCGGATTGTAGATCGTGCCCAACGGCGCCACGACATTGATCGGCCGGAACGAGCCTTCGTTGGACGGCACCTTGATTTCGCCGGTTTCGGAATCCAGCAGCAAGGAGCGGAGGGCGCAAAAACAGGCGACCTTGGTCGAGCCTTCGAATGGCACGTTGAAGCCGGTCTCGACCTGTTCCGATGATCCGGTCAAATCGATTTCAATGGCGTCGCCATCAACCCGTACGCAAACTTTGATCGGCAGCCGGACATCCCGGTTGCGGCCGTCATCGTCGAGGAAGCCTTCGGCGCGGTATTCGCCATCAGGAATAGCGGCGATGCGCTGCCGCAATACCCGTTCAGTATAATCCATCAATTGCTGCGAGGCGGCGAGGATGGTGTCAGGCCCATAGCGGTCCATGAGTTCGCCGAAACGGCGAACACCGAGGCGGGCGGAGGCGATCTGGGCATCGAGATCGTTGAGCAGCTGGACGGCGGCCCGGCTGTTGCGGCTGATAAATTGCCAAAGCGCTTCGTTGCGGACGCCGCGGGCATAGAGTTTGGTGCCGGCGAACAGCATGCCTTCGGCAAAGACGTCGGGAATGTCGATGATCAGGCCCGGCGTTGCCGCGCCGATGTCGAGATGATGGGCGGTGTTGGCGGCGAAGCCGACCAGCTGGCCGTTGTGGAAAGCGGGAATGACGATGGCGATGTCGGGCGAGTGGCTGGCGCCGTGGTAGGGGTGATTGTGGATCACCACGTCACCGTCGTGCCAGTCGCCGTCCTGCAAGGTCTCCTGAATGCCGCGCAGATAGCCGGGCAGGGAGCCGATATGCAGTGGCGTCGATTCCGATTCGCAGAGCGTGTTGAAATCTCGGTCGAACAGCCCGGCGCCGAGATCCTGAGATTCTCGAATGATCGACGAAAACGACATGCGATAGAGAATATGGCCCATTTCCTCGGCGATGGTGTCGAGCGCGCCGCTGATCACTTGCAACGTAATCGGATCCAACATTTGGGTCGCCATGCGCCGTCTCCCTCAAGATGTCCGCGCGACGCGCAGGTTACCAAATTTCGTGACCGTGGCGCGATAGCCGGGCGGCACCAAGACCGTGGAATTGTGCTGTGTGACCACGGCCGGGCCGGGCACGGCGTGGCCGGCACGCAACTTGGTTCGGTCATAGCGCGGCGTTTCCAGCGCTTCGCCATCGTCGAAAGTGGTCTTCCGGTCATAAAGAAAGGCTGCGTCGATGCCGCTGCCGTTTGCCGGTTCCAACTGCGCCAGCTTGAGCGGCGTTACCTTGTCGGTACCGATGACCCGGATGGTGATGAGCTCGACTTCGCCGTCGTCGAAGGCATAGCCGTAGTCGAGCCGATGCTGATCGTGAAAGCCGGCGATGATCTTGGCGACGTTGTTGGTGGTGACGTCGCCGTCGGGGATCACCGAGCGTAGCTCGAAGCCCTGGCCGTGATAGCGGCATTCGGCGATGCGCTGAAAACGTTGGCGATCGCTCGGCACGCCGTCGGCCTCCAGGTCCTGGCGGCAGAGGCCGACCAGCTCGTCCAGCAGTTCGTTAATTTGCCCCACTTTTGCCGGCTCGACATGGCTGAGCGAGGTGATCAGGGATCGCGCATGTTCATAGTGCATGTCGGTATGCAGGAGCCCCATAGCCGCGGTGATGCCCGGCGCGACCGGCACCAATACGTCCTTGGCGTAAACCGCCTCGGCCAGGGCGACGCCGTGCAACGGGCCGGCGCCGCCAAACGGCATCAGCGAAAAATCGCGTGGATCGACGCCGCGGGCGACCGAACTGGAACGGATGGCCAGAGCCATGTTGGAATTGATGACTTTGATTATGCCCAGTGCGGCGTCGGTCACCGACAGGCCGAGCGGCCGTGCCAATTTGATTTCGATGGCGCGTGCCGCCAAATCCGGATCGAGCGGCAGCTCGCCGCCCAGCATGCCGCCCGGGTCGAGCCGGCCAAGCACCAGCTGCGCGTCCGTCACCGTCGGCTCCTCGCCGCCGCGGCCATAGCAGGCGGGTCCGGGGTCGGCGCCGGCGGAACGCGGCCCGACATGGAATCCGCCGGCGGAATCGACAAAGGCGATCGAACCGCCGCCGGCGCCGATGGTCACCAGGTCGATCATCGGCACCAATATGGGATGACCGGCGACGTAGGAATCGCGCGGATTCATGATTTTGATGCGGCCATCGGGGATGGTCGATATGTCGGCGGACGTGCCGCCGATATCGACGGTGATAACGTTGTCGTTGCCGGCCAATTGGCCTTCGGCGCGGCCACCGATGACGCCGCCCGCCGGCCCAGACATCAGCATGGAAACCGCATGCTCGGAACAGTTCTCGACGGTCGAAATGCCGCCGTTGGACTGAATGAGCCGAAGATTGGCGCCATAACCGCTTTGCCGGAGCTTGTCTTGCAGGTTGTTGAGATAAAATGCCGCCTTCGGTCCGACAAAGGCGTTCATGGCGGCGGTCGAGAAGCGTTCGAATTCGCGGACCACGTTAGCGACGTCCGACGAGCAGCAGACATAGGCGTCTGGCATTTCCGCCTGAATGATTGCCTTGGCGCGCTGTTCATGGGCGTCGTTTAGGAAAGAGAACAGGAAACCGACGACGACCGACTTGATGCCGCGTTTCTTGAACAGGCGGACCGCCTCCAGGACGTTGTTTTCGTCCAGCGGGGTGTCGATGCGGCCGTCCGGCGGCAGGATACGCTCGGTCACCGGGATGCGGTTGCGGCGTTTGACCAGTGGCCGGTTCTGCCAGGGCACCTCGAAATGCAGGGAGAAATTATGTGGCCTCTTGTGCCGGCCGATATGCAAAATATCGCGGAAGTTGCGCGAGGTGACCATGCCGACTTCGGCGCCGTTATGCTCGATCGTGATATTTGTCGCGACCGTCGTGCCATGGACGATCAGGTCGATGTCGGACGGCTTGATCGAGGCCATGCGGCAGAGTTCATCGAGGCCCTTGATCACGCCAATGGACTGATCCTCCGGTGTCGACACGACCTTGTGGAAAAACACCCCGTGGTCGGCCTCGAGGACCAAATCGGTGTTGGTGCCGCCGACGTCTACGCCCACCCGTGCCATGCCTGCCCTCGATCGCGCCCGACGGCGCCGTTGAAACAATTCATAGGGTGCTATCCTGACCCGATGCGGGGCTACGATCAATGGCGGCGTCGTGATCGAGGTGACGCGAACCGAGGATGCGGCCGATTGAGCCAACACATGAACCAATCAATGCCAATTGGCGCCATCGAGGGTCGGGGAACACTCAAAATATAGTCAGACCGTTACACCTATCATCGCGAGCAACTCTCGATATCGACGGCTTTGTCCGCTTCTCATAAATACGGACAAGCTAGCGGAGGAAACTGATCGATAGAATCTGACCCGACTCGGAAGTAGCGGCTGAAATTGCGAATGGTCAGTTCTGCCCCAAAGCGCACATGGTAATGCAACTCGAAACTGCTATCCGACCTGGGTCAATATTGTAACCATGGCCAGCGAACTGATCGTGGATATCAGAAAGGAGACCAACATGCCGACATCATCGGCCCATCAAGAAAGCCCAACTGGGGGATGTCGGCTTAAACGATATGATGCCGTCTAAAGGTTTTCCTGGTCATCGCACGGCCGATTTTGTGCCGTATCCAATTGGTGTATTGCGACGCGGCCCGGCCATCGTTAGCATCGTTGTTGGTTGAGGGAGGAAATTGTATGTGGAACATCAAGAATAGGATGCGAATTCGGGCGTCAATTGTGGTGACGGCGGTTAGCCTAATCCTTAGCGGTTGCCAAACTGGCGTTCCCAAGGTGCCGGATGGACCTGTTGATACGCTGCGTCCGGCGAAGACCGATGCCTTGGCGCCAGGCCTCGCCGTGGAATATTCTAATATCATTGCGAACTCCATCTCCGATGTGAAGATCGCTGGGCGTGGTACGCCTGGGCCGAAACTTCCGCACCTCAATTGGAACCATTCCGACACGCCGGTCATGACCAGCCAGTACGCGACGGAAGTGGCCGCGCAGATCAACGGCTATATGCTGTTCGACACGGCCGGCACCTATGTCTTGAAAGTGAAATCCAACGACGGCGTGCGCCTGAGTCTGGACGGTGTCTTGCTGATCAATGACCCAACTGTGCATGCGAGCCGTTTCGCTCCGCCGTCGACGTTGGTGATCAAGGAGCCCGGGCACTACCGGCTCGACATGCTCTACTATCAAAAGCGCGGTACGGCGGCGTTAGAAGTCTACTGGCAGCCGCCGGGCGCCACCGATTTCGTCATTGTGCCCGACAGCGCATTCTTCCATTCAGCCACCGACTGAAGCGACGAAATAAGGTAGTTGCCGGGTCTGGTGAATGGCCGTACAGCTTCTGAGAATTGGGACGGCAGTTATTGGCATACAAGAGAATAACCGCGGTGCGGGCTGAAGGGCTGTTGCTGAAAACAAAGCCGACGTTTTGTCGCAATCGCCACGTGAATGACGGTGCTAGGTCCAATATTTTCTAGGGCGCCCGACGGATCTTCCGCTTTCGGAAAGTGAAGCGAGGCATACAACCGATGAACGCGTGTCACAGTTGCGGCGGCATGGCGGTAACCGGACCGGCAGCGGCGGCCTGAAGGCCGCCCTTTTCCTGCCATCGGACCGAGGATCAGACCTGCGGCGGCCGGGCGCAGACCTGATCGTAGCTGTAACGCTCTTTCAAGGTGCCGAAATGCGCGAACACGTCCATGGTGACGTCCAGCGCTTCGGGTGTGATGTCGATATGCGGCGTCCAACAGCCAAGCTTTTGATAGGTCGCGATGCAATCCGCCAGCACGTCGACATCGATGTCCGGAAAATAGGATTTCTGGGATTGGGCGATCTCGGCGGCCGGGCTTTCGTTCATGTAGATCCGGGTCTTCCTGTAGGCCCGGGTGAAGGCCTTGGCCGTATCAGTCGCCAGCCACGCCTCGGTCGCGGCGAGGCTGGAAAAGGCATTGGGGCCGATCTGACGGCCGACCTGAGCCACCACATGACCGACGCCGTCCTTCTGGAGTTGCTGCGGGAATGGGCCTTGTTGCTGGACGTAGGCGCCCTGGCCGTCGCGAAAAGCCTCGTCCATGGCCGCCGCGCCGCCGACGTTGATGACGTTGAGCTTGTCGAAATCGATACCGGCCTTGTGGCAGGCATACATGAACATGGCGAGCGGTTGTCCGCCGCCGAACAGCATGACGTCCGCCCCTTCCAATTTGGCCCACGTGAAGTCCGGGTCGGGTTCGCGGCCGACCACGAAGAAACCGTCCATTTCGTTGATTTGCGCAAAATGGCGGGCGAGCGGCACGTCCCCCTTGGCCAGCGAGGTAAAGGCCTGGCTCGGCGCCGTCTGAATGACCTGTGCAGTGCCGTCTGCCAACGCCTTGATCGCCGATACGCCGGGCGGTGAGATCGACCAGGACGCGTCGATGCCTTGTTCTTCCAGAAAGCCGCCTGCCATGGTGGCGATCAGCGGCGAATAAAACGCCGAGAACAGCGTGAACTGAATTGCAATCTTTTCCATGACGGTCCTAATGGTTCAATTTTGGTTTGTGTCATTAATCGTCGGCGGGATGCCAGCCTAGCCACAGGCATGATTGGATTAACAAAACCCGCGCGATCCTGGCCCGGCGCGCGGCGCGGATCAATGGCACCCAGAAAAATGCACACCCGCAACTGAACAGGACTTGGCCGTCGTGCCCTTCTTGACCCATCCCGCCCCTCATTGCTTGAAAAATTTCCACGTGATCTAATTCGGCATCAAAAACCCCAAGTGGTTTCTTCGTTGATGGCAATGGCAGGTGAAATGAAGACCGAATCCGGCCACATCCTGGTGGTAGACGACAATCGCATGAACCGGATGAAACTGTCCCGTGGTGTGGAACAGGAAGGTCACACAGTCGACGCGGCCGAAAATGGCAAGCAGGCGCTTGAAATGCTTCGCGCCGGCGGTTTCGACTTGGTATTGCTCGACATATTGATGCCGGAAATGGACGGCTTCGAAGTCCTTGAGCACTTGAAGCGCGATAATGCTCTGCGCGACATTCCGGTGCTTGTCATTTCCGCGCTGGATGAAATCGAGAGCGTGGTAAAGTGCATCGAGATGGGGGCGGAAGACTATCTGCCGAAATCGTTCGACCCAGTTTTGCTGCGCGCGCGCATCGGCGCCTGCTTGGAGAAAAAACAGCTGCGCGATCATGAAGCCCGGATGGCGGAAAATCTGCGCGAGAAGTCGAATGCGCTGGAGCAGCTGTCCAATCAACTGGCGAAATATCTCTCGCCGCAGGTCTACGAGTCCATATTTTCAGGAAAACAGGAAGTCAAACTAACCAGTCAACGCAAGAGACTGACCGTGTTTTTCTCGGAGATCGCCGACTTCACGGAAACCAGCGACGGTCTCGAGTCGGAGGATTTGAACCGCCTGCTCAATCAATATCTCACGGAAATGTCGAAAATTGCGCTAGACCACGGCGCCACCATCGACAAGTACATCGGCGACGCCATCGTGATCTTTTTCGGCGACCCGGAAACACTTGGTGTCAAGGAAGACGCCGTCGCCTGTGTCACCATGGCCGTCGCCATGCGAAAACGGATGAAGGAGCTGGAGGTCGAGTGGAGAGAGACCGGCTTGGAAAACCCGCTGCAATGCCGGATGGGGATCAACACAGGATTATGCACCGTCGGAAACTTCGGCAGCGAGGATCGCATGGACTACACGATTATCGGCGGCGGCGCGAACCTTGCGGCGCGTCTCGAAAGGGCCTGCGTCCCCGGTGAAGTCTTGATCTCTTACGAGACCTACGCCCATGTCAAAGATCTGATTCTTTGCGAGGCACAGGACGATATTGCGATGCGCGGCGTTGCTCATCCCGTTGGAACATACCAGGTTGTCGATTTTCATCAGAATTTGAGTGACGGCAACCAGCCTATCCGCGCAAAGCTGCCTCACTTCCAGCTCGATGTCGATGTGGCTTTGTTGTCATTCGAGGAACAGCGCGAAGTTATGGCAATGTTGTTGGATGCCGTTGAACGCTTATCAGATTCTGGCGCGAAAACATGACAGCGAAACGAACGTCTGACTTCCTTGCGCGAATAAATGTTCATTCGTTGCACGTAGTTCGTTCAGTGTCGACCTGCCGGCGCGGATGGTGATTTTGTTGACTCATAATGGCCCAAAGCCTAGCCTCAAAAACGATCAAATGCTCTGCCGGCGGGCGCGCGGCCAGCAAGGGTGGTGCACAGCCGCAACTGCTTGAACTGGCCAGGTGTCGGCTCTCATTGCCTAGGTGACCTCGATTGAAGCCGCGCTTGCTGGCTGAACACATTGGAATGTGGGGGTCGCGATGACATCTGCTGTTTCTGACTCGGCCATCCGTTTTGGCGTTCGAGCAAGGTTGCTACTCTCGTTCCTGAGCATCACTACGTTTTCTGTACTGGGCGCGATTGCGGCGGTCTATGCTTTGCTACAGATTGCCGGAGCGTTCGATCTCATCACTGAAAAGCGCGTCCCGGTGGCATTGATCGTGCAGGAGCTGTCGCGTGAAGCCGAGGGTCTGGTCGCGTTGGGCCCGGCGATGCTGAGTTCTACTTCCCTGGATGAGCAGGAGCAGTTGTCGGATCACATGTACGAGGTCAGCGATCGTGTCGACAAGCTGCTCGAAGACCTCAAAAAGACCGGCGTGGATCCGGAAAGTGTGAACGCGATCAAGAAGTTGACCGAAGCGATCAGCCTGCATGCCATTAGTCTCGACGGACTCTTCACGAGCAATATCTCGTACTTGGAGCGTAAGGAAGCCGCCTTTATCGAACTGTCGACCGCGCACGACTTGATCAAAGAGACACTTACGTCGAGAGTGCGGTCCGAACGACAACGCGTGTCTGAGTTACAAACGCTGCTCGGCAATAGCGGTCTGCTCCCGCAAGATCGAACCGCAGCAACCAAGCAAATGCTCGAGGCCACCAACACTGCCGCGCTGCTGGACGAAGCGCAGTTGGCTGTGGCCGACATCGTTGCGACATTGTTGCGTGTCATGACGGCCAAGGCGACGGAAGCCATGGCGGCAAGGGAAACCACGTCATCGGGGCCAACGGCGGGAGATTTTCCCAAACTGACCGCCTCGCTCAAAAAAGCGATAGGCACGCTAGAGGTCGTTGCGCAGAAACTGGATTCAGCGACGGGCGCTGAGCTTAACGCTCTTATCAAGAAAACGCAGAAATTCTGGAAAGGCGGGCGCAACGTGTTTAGACAGCGAGCGCTCGAACTGGACCAGATCAAAGAAGCCAAAAGGCAGCTGGCGGTCAATGCCGAACAGTCGCGCCGCCTCGCCAAGGCGACGTCCTTGTTGGTGGGAAACACCAAAGACGACATTGCCAGCGCCAACATTAGAGCCAGATCGGTGCAGAGAATCAGTACCGGCGTGATGATTGCGGTGATCTTGCTGAGTATCCTCTGTTCCGCGCTTATCGTGTGGCTGTACGTTGGGCGCAACTTGATCGCTCGTTTGACCGCCCTCAGCGACAGCATGCTTGCCATTGCCGGAGGCAACTTGAAGGCGACTTTGCCGGAACCGGGTGGCGGCGACGAGATCAGTCGCATGGCGGCTGCGCTTGTTGTTTTTCGTGACACCGCAGTCGAAGTCGAAAAAAGCAACTTGCGCGACATCGAGGAGGCACGGCGGCGTCTGGTCGACGCCATTGAGAACTCGTCGGAGGGCTTCGCGTTCTATGACCCCGATGATCGCTTGGTAATTTGCAATAACAGGTACAAGCAGCTGCTGTATCCCGATGCGGATATCGGTATCGAACCGGAAATGGCGTTCGAAACGATCATCCGCAACGCTGCCGAGAACGGCTACATTATCGACGCCGAAGACCGCATTGACGAGTGGGTGGCGGAGCGTTTGGCGCTCCACCATAATCCGGGCAAGCCACGCCTTCAGCAGCGTACAGATGGGCGATGGATCCTGATTACCGAACGCAAGACCGGAGATGGTGGAACGGTGGCGATTTACTCCGACATCACCGACTTGAAACAACGCGAACAGGAACTGACAAGCAAATCTAACGCATTGGAACAATTGTCCAATCAGTTGGCGAAATACCTCTCGCCACAGATTTACAATTCAATCTTCTCCGGCGAACAGGAAGTCAGACTTGTCAGTCAGCGCAAGAAACTGACGGTGTTTTTCTCGGATCTTGTCGGGTTCACGACCACGACCGAAAAACTCGAATCCGAAGACCTGACACACCTGCTCAATCAATATCTCACGGAAATGTCGCAAATCGCGCTGGACCACGGGGCAACCATCGACAAGTACATCGGCGACGCCATCGTAATTTTCTTTGGCGACCCCGAAACGCTGGGTATCAAAGAGGACGCTGCCGCCTGTGTCACCATGGCCATCGCCATGCGAAAACGGATGACGGAACTGGAGACGGTGTGGCGTGAGTCCGGCCTGGAAGAACCTCTGCAATGCCGCATCGGCATCAGCACTGGATACTGCACGGTTGGAAATTTCGGCAGTGAAGATCGTATGGACTACACGATCATCGGTGGCGGCGTGAACCTTGCTGCACGCCTTGAAACGGCCTGCGCGCCCAACGAGATCCTAATATCTCACGAAACCTATGTGCTCGTAGAGGACGTCATTCAGTGCGATGAGTTTGACAAAATCGAAGTCAAGGGAATTGCCAAGCCGGTTGCGACCTACCAGGTGATCGATCTGCATGAAAACCTGGGTGACGGCAATCAGCCCATTCGCGCCATGCTACCCCACGCGCGGCTTGATGCGGATGTCAGTATGATGTCCATCGAGGAACGAGAAGAAGCGACAAAAGTGTTGCTCGACGCGGTCGAGCGTCTGTCGAATTCCGACGCACGGCATGAAGCTGTTATGACAAACTCGAAATCTGTGGGGACTTGATAGAAGAGAAGCGTACGACAGCCAACTGTTGGCGCGCAGCGTTCTAGAGCAGTTCTCGATCATACGAAAACAAGAGCGGTGCTGATCGGAGGGAGCCATGGTGCGTGTATGCGCTATTATTTTATGTTTGTTCACGGCGGCGGCTGTTCTTGCGCAAACACCGCCGACCGCCTCCCAGATCGGTTCCTATACCGGCTTGCACAAAGCCGCTCACGAAAATGACGTGGCTGCAATCAATCGATTGGCCGATTCCGGTGCCAACCTGAATTCACGCGACGACGACGGACGGACACCGGCCCATGTCGCCGCGTTCGCTTCAAACGACGAAGCGCTACGGGCGTTGGCCGCGGCCGGGGCCGACATGAACGCGCTGGAGGACGGCGTCTATGATGTTGTGACCATTGCCGCCGTCGCCAACGACCCGGAAATGGTGTCACTTGCCATCGACCTCGGCAACCGCGCCGACCTGATAACAAGCGTCTATGACGGCACGGCGCTTATTGCCGCGGCACATCTTGGCCATCATGAAGTCGTTCATCGGTTGATCGCCGGCGGCGCACCGCTTGATCATGTCAACAATTTGGGCTGGACGGCGCTTATTGAGGCTGTCGTTCTCGGAGACGGCGGGCCGGATCATGTCGCCACAGTTAAGGCCCTAGTGGAGTCCGGCGCCGATACTTCGATTGCCGACGGTAACGGCGTCACGCCGCTTTCTCTTGCCAAATCACGCGGTTACACGGAAATCGAAGACATCATTCGTGGCGCAAGAAAATAGCCAATCGGAAACGATCGTAGATCGCCGAGCATGGAGATCACCGCAGGTTGGCATAAGCGCTAGCAATTGCTGGCGATGTCGTCGCTGTTCTGTGCATGATGCGGCAGATGTTCGCGTCGACTGCCGGTAAAGACGAGCTCTGCAATACCTATAGGATGTCTGCCATGAGTGGCGTTAGGATTGAAACAGCTTATGTTCCCGGCGAACCCCGGCTGGCCTACGATCACGTCGGCGAGGGACCGCCGGTGGTGTTGTTGCACGGTATCGGCGGCAACCGAACCAATTGGCATGGTCAACTCCGTGCCTTGGCGCCGGATTTCACGGGCGTTGCCTGGGACGCGCGGGGCTATGGGTTGTCTGGTGACTATGCCGGCCCGCTTGCGTTTGAAGACTTTGCCGACGATCTGGCCCGCCTGCTCGATCATCTCGGTGTCGAGACCGCGCATCTAGTCGGCCTTTCCATGGGCGCCCGCATTCTTATGGAATTTCACCGCCATCACGCGGCGCGTTTCGCGAGCCTGGTGCTGTGCGATTGTTTCCCGAGTTTCGACGCATCGATGACGCCGGAAAAGCGCGCCGAATTCCTTCAGTTGCGCCAGAAACCGTTGTTGGAAGGTCAAACCTTCGCTGATTTGGCGCCGGCTTTGGTGCGCTCGCTGGTCGGCCCTGCCGCCGGGCCGACGGTCGTCGCGGCCCTAACCGAAAGTATTCTTGGGCTGCGCAAAGACAGTTACTTGAAAACCTTGGCGGCGACCCAAGGCTATGACCGGGCGGCAGAGCTGGAAAACATTGCCGTGCCGACAATGCTGATCTTCGGCGCCGACGACCGGCTGACGCCGCCGTCGATCGGCCATGCCATGGCCGACCGCATTGCCGGCGCCGAGCTGGTGGTGATCGAGGGCGCCGGTCATCTGGTCAATCTCGAGAAGCCCGAACAGTTCAACGAGACCTTACGCCGATTTTTGCTGACTACCGGTCAGGCGGGCTAAAATCGACGGACAGCGACCGACCATCGAGATCAAGGCGGCTCAGTGCGGGTTCGGCCCGGGCGATAATCTTGCCGCGGCGGATAACCTGGAGCCGCGCCGGCCGCAGCCGTAGCGCGTCGATCGGGTCGCGCGCCTGCAGGATGACCAGGTCGGCATGGCAGCCGGGCGCCAAGCCATAATCCTCCAGCCCCATGACCGCGGCACCGGCGCCAGTAACGGCATCGAACATTTGGCGCATTTCCGAACGACCGGTCATCTGGGACACATGCAGGCCCATATGGGCGACGTCCAGCATGTCGTGGCTGCCCAGGCTGTACCACGGGTCCATCACGCAATCATGGCCGAAGGCGAGATTGACACCGGCCGCGATCAGTTCCTTGACCCGGGTCATGCCGCGGCGCTTGGGGTAGGAATCATGGCGGCCCTGCAAGGTGATGTTGATCAACGGGTTGGCGACCACATGCATGCCGGCCTCGGCGATCAAGCCGATCAGCTTGCTGGCATAATAATTGTCCATGGAATGCATCGAGCTGAGATGCGAGCCGGTGACCCGGCCCTCAAGGCCAAGCCGCACGGTTTCCGCGGCCAAAGTCTCGACATGGCGCGACAGGGGATCATCGGATTCGTCGCAATGCATGTCGACCCTGAGCCCGCGCTCGGCAGCGAGTTCGCAGAGCGCCCGGACACTCTCCGCACCCGCCGCCGTGGTGCGTTCGAAATGGGGAATGCCGCCGATCACGTCGACACCCATGTCGAGGGCTCGGCGCAGCAAATCCGGGCTGTCCGGATAGCGGAAATAGCCATCCTGGGGAAAGGCGACCAATTGCAGGTCGATGAAAGGCGCGATCTCCCGCCGCACCTCCAACAGGGCCTCGACCGCCGACAGCCGAGGGTCGCAGATATCGACATGAGAGCGGATCGCCAGGGTGCCGTTGGCGATCGACCAGCGGCAAAGCGCCAGGGCACGATCCTTGATGGCCTCTTGCGTCAAATCGGGCTTCAGCTCGCTCCAGACCTGGATACCTTCGAGCAAGGTGCCGCTTTCGTTGAAGCGCGGCCGGCTGAGGCTCAGGGTCGCGTCCATGTGGAAATGGCTGTCAACGAAGGGCGGGCTGACTAAGTTGCCGTCTGCATCGATTTCCTGATCGGCCGCGTCGGCGATCGACGGCGCGACCGTTGCGATGCGCCCGTCCTTGACGGCAATGTCTTGACCGGTACGGCCGTCGGGCAGGGTTGCATTGCGGATAACGAGGTCCAGCATCATCGCTCCTCCTTACGGAAGGGAACCAACAGCGCCGCCGGCGCCCGGGCATTGCGCGACACCACCGCCATGGCCACGATGGTCAAGACGAACGGCATCATCAGGAACACCTGATAGGGCAGGTCGATCACACTCGACGCCTGCAGCCGCAATTGCAAGGCGTCGATGAAAGCGAACAACAGCGCGCCGGCGGCACTCCGCCACGGGCTCCATTGGCCGAACACCACCAGTGCGATGCAAACCCAGCCGCGCCCGGAAATGACGCCAAAGGTGAAGGCATTGAACTGTACCATTGCCAAAAAGCAGCCGGCGACGCCCATCAGGACGCCGGACAGCATCAAGGCCTGGTAGCGTACGACGGCGACATTGATGCCGGCCGAATCGGCGGCGCGTGGGTTTTCGCCCGCGGTGCGCAGATTCAATCCCCAAGGCGTCCGGTAAAGCACGAATGCAGCGGCCGGTACCAGGCAATAAACCACATAAACCAATGCGCTCTGATTGAACAGAACCGGCCCGATCCCCGGAATCTCCGACAACAGCGGCAGCGGCACCGGCTGGAAGGCAACGATATTGGGCGGTGTCGATGGCTGACCGAAAATCAGCCGGTAGAAAAAGAAGGCGAAGCCGGTCGTCAACAATGTCGTGCCGATACCGGATACGTGTTGGCTCAAGCCCAACGTTACGGTCAGAAACCCCATCAGGATGCCGGCCAGCGCGCCGGTCGCCATGGCCGCGAGGATGCCGATCCAAAGATTGCCGCTGAAATAGGCGGCGGAAAACCCGGTCATCGCCGACAGCAACATGATGCCTTCGATGCCGAGGTTAAGCACGCCGGCACGTTCGCAGAACAGCTCGCCGATGGTCGCGAACAGGAACGGCGTGGCGATCCGGATGACGGCGGCGAAAAAACCGACCTGGAGAACCTGGGAGAAAATTTCTTCCATGGCTTACGACTTGGCCGGTATCGCCGCGCCGAGGCGTAGGCGATAGCTCGTAAACAACCGCGCGATCAGCATGGTGATCAGCGCCGTGCCCTGTATGACGTCGGCCAGGAAGACCGGCACGCCGGTCGCCCGCGACATGGCTTCGGCACCGGTCACGACGACGGCAAAGAACAGCGCGGCCGGCAGTACGCCCAGGGGATTTAGGCCCGCGAGCATGGCGATGACGATGCCGGTATAGCCATAGCCCGGCGAGATCCCGGCCATCACCTGGAAATGCAAACCACCGACCTCGCCGGCGCCGGCCAGACCGGCGAACGCGCCCGAGAGTGCCGCGGTGGCCAGGGTGACACGCATGATGCCGTGACCGGCATAGCGCGCGGCCACCGGATTTTCGCCGACCGCGCGGATGGCGAAGCCGAGGGTCGATCGGTTCATCAGCCACCAGACCAGCGGCACGGCAAAGAGCGCCAGCGCGACACCGAGATGCAGGCGCGTGGCGCGCAGCAGAATGGGAAATTCCGCATCCATGCGGATGTCCGGCGAATCCGGGTAGCCGCTCAAAGGATCTTTCCATGGTCCGTCCAGCAATGCTGTCATGGCGTAGAAAATGACGAAATTGAGTAGCAACGTGGTGACCACGTCGTCAACTTTGAAGCTGGTCTTCAGGACCGCGGGCAGCAAAGCCCACAACGCGCCGGCAGCGGCCGCGCTCGCCACCATCAACGGCACCAGGCTCCAGGCCGGCAGGCCTTCGCGGGCACCGAAATAAGCCGCTGCCATGGCACCGGCCAGTAACTGACCCTCGGCGCCGATGTTCCAAAACTTGGCCCGAAAGGCGATGGCGACAGCAAGTCCGGTGAAGATCAGCGGCGTCGCCTTGACCAACGTCTCGACCAAATTGAACTTGCTTTTCACCGCGCTCAGAAACAGCGCTTGGTAGGCGTCGATGACGTTGGCGCCGGCCATGGCGATCAAGCCACTACACAGGACCAGGGTGGCGAATACGGCAATCAACGGTAACGTCAAGCCAAGCCAGGCCGGGCTGTGGTCGCGCCGCTCCAGCCGCATATGCCTCATGCCGCCGCTCGGCCGGCCATCATCAGGCCGATCTTTTCCACGCTGGCGTCGCCGATCGGCATTGTATCGACGATCCGACCCTCGTACATGACCGCGATGCGATCGGACAACAGAAACAATTCCTCCAAATCTTCGCTAATCACCAACACCGCGCGTTGGCGCTCGCGCATTTCCAGAAATTGCTTATGCACGAACTCCGTCGCCGCGACATCCAGGCCGCGGGTCGGCTGGGCCGCCAACAAGACCAGCGGGTCGGAGGCCAGCTCGCGGGCCAACAATACCTTTTGCAGGTTGCCGCCGGACAATGTCCCGGTGCGGGCATCGGGGCCGGCGGCACGGATCGCAAATTTTTCTATTTGCTCGTTGACGAAACGGCGGATGTGGTCGCGGCGCAGAATGCCGAAGCGGCTGAATGGCGGCCGATTGATCCACGGCAAGATCATGCTGTCGCTCAGCGACAATGTGGTGATCAAACCGGTCGCCATACGGTCCTCTGGCACACGGCCGACACCATGGCGTTGCATGATCCGCGGCGACGGGCGTGATATCGGCGCTCCGTTGACTGCGACTTGGCCGGCCGTCGGCCGCAGCATGCCGGCGATGACGTTTGCTAGGGCGGCCTGGCCGTTCCCGGATACGCCGGCGATGCCGACGATTTCGCCGCCCTTGACCGACAACGAGACGTCGCTGAGCCCGGCCGGACCAGCGGTGTTGACACGATCGAGCCGCAGCAGTTCCCGGCCGACGGCAACGCTGCCGCGGACCGGCGGTGAGAGCGCGTGGCCGCACATCAGCGTTGCCAGTTCCGGTTCGCTAACCGCGGCCGGATCGTCGAGGCTGGCGACGACTTGGCCCTGGCGCATGATCATGACCCGGTTGGTGATGGCCCGCACCTCGTGCAGTTTATGGCTGATGAACACCACCGCCATGCCGTCCGCGACCATGGCGCGCAGCGCGTCGAACAGGCTGGTGGCTTCCTGTGGCGTCAACACGGCCGTCGGTTCGTCGAGAATGAGGATGCGCGCGCCGCGATAGAGCGCCTTGATGATTTCGAGGCGCTGCTGTTCGCCGATCGTCAAAGTGCTGACCAGGCGGTCGGCGTCCAAATCGAGGCCGTAAGTGGATGAAATCTCCGCCAATCGGGCGCGCGCCGCTTTGATATCGAGTTTTCCGCCTTTGCCGGGAAACCCGACCATCAGATTTTCGAGCACAGTATGGCTTGGCACCAAATGGAAATGCTGGTGCACCATGCCGATGCCCAACGCCAAAGCATCGGCCGAGGAGCGAATCGAGACCGCTTCGCCGTGGATCTCGATCCGACCTTCGTCGGCGGCGTAGGCGCCGAACAGGACGTTCATCACGGTCGTCTTACCGGCGCCGTTCTCGCCGAGCAGCCCAAGGATGTCGCCGGCGTGGAGCGTTAAGTCGACGCTGTCGTTGGCAATCACCGGGCCAAAGCGTTTGGTTATGCCGCGCATGGCAAGCAGCGGCGTCGGTCCGCTTTCTGGCGTGGTCATGATGTCATAACGACGGGGCTGGCCGAGACCCGTTGGGTCCCGGCGCGGTCGCCAATGAACAGCCGATCAATCCGATTTCGGCGCGCTTTCGTCGATGCCGACCCGGAACGTGCCGGCCAGGATTTCTTGTTTACGGGTGTCGACCAATGCCTTCACGTCCGCCGGCAACTTGGCCTCCCAACCATGCAGCGGCGCCAGGTACGACCCGCCCTTGCCCATATAGGAGAAGCCGCCAAAATCTTGCGCGGTGAAGACGCCGGCTTGGACCAATTTGACGACATGCTGAATGGTTGGCCACATGTCCCAAACCGGGCCGGTGATGACCGTATCCGGGCCGAGGCTCGACTGGTCGGACATGTTGGAAATGGCGAGCGCACCCTTTTCCGCTGCCGCTTCAATCACGCCGAAACGTTCCGCGTAAATCACATCGACACCCGATTCCAACTGTGCCAAGGCGGCTTCCTTTGCCTTGGGCGGATCGAAGAACGAGCCGATAAAGGAAAACTTGCAGCGTACCTTATCGTTGACTTCCTTGGCCCCGGCGCAGAACGCATTCGACAGGCGGTTCACTTCCGGGATCGGCATCGCCGCGACCACGCCGAGCACGTTCGACTTGGTCATCTTGCCGGCGATCATACCGGACAGATAGGCCGGTTCGTGGATCCAATTGTCGAACACGCCGAAATTTGGTTCGGCCGGGCCGATGCCGGAGCCGAACACGAAGGCGACGTCGGGGTAATCGCGGGCGACGCGTCGGGCGATGCGCTCGGCGCCGAAGGAATCACCGGTAATCAGCTTGTAGCCGCCTTCGGCATATTCGCGCATGATCCGGGCGAAATCCGCGGATTTGACGCTTTCCGACCAGGTGTATTCGATCCCCATCTCTTTCTTCGCTTGCAGCAAGGCCACGTGAATCTGATTGACCCAGGGTTCCTCGATCGGGGTTTCGAAGACTGCCGCAACCTTCAGGGCTTCGGCGGCGACGGGCGACGTCGAAAACACGCCAAGCGCGGCAATTGCGCCGAGGCCGAAAACGGCCGCGCGCCGCGTGATCGCGACGCCAATGGTGATGCAAGATTTGTTGGTGACGGGCATTGTTGCTTTGCCTCCCTAGTGGTCGTGCCAATCGAGACAGTCGGTCTATCGAAGCCGACTTGGTTTGCGCACGTTGGAGTTAATAGATCAAGTTTCGATCGGCGACGAAAGCCGTTCTTTCGCTAGACCGCCGAAGACCCTCTAACCCAACGAATCCAGTTGCGGTAAGTATGTCGCCATTCTATGAAGTTGTCCAATCGGTCAAGTTTAAATTTGGCCCGTGACGGCGATCAAAATGCCGGGTTGCATTCCAAAATCGATCCGTCACACTAGGGAAAAAATGGCATTGGGAATGGCGGAGCATGCCATGCCGAGTGCCCATTGGAATCAGGCGGCAAGACATCGCCTGGATGGACAAACATGGTAGTTTGATAGGAGGCTTCATGAAGCACATGATTAAGACTTTGGCTTTGGCCGCGCTCGTGGCGGGTGCGGTATCGGTTGCGCAAGCGAAGACGCTGCGCATGGCCTATGACGCCGATCCGGTGTCGCTCGATCCCCACGAGCAACTCTCCGGCGGCACCTTGCAATTGTCCCATATGGTCTTCGATCCTCTGGTCCGCTGGACCAAGGACCTGGGCTTCGAAGGACGCATCGCCGAGCGCTGGCAACGCACGGACGATCTCAGTATGCGCTTCTATTTGCGCAAAGGCGTTAAGTTCCACAGCGGCAATATGTTGACCGCGAAAGACGTCAAATGGACCTTTGACCGGCTGAAGTCGAGCCCGGACTTCAAAGGTATCTTCGAGCCATTCAAGGAAATGCGCGTCGTCGACGACCATACCGTCGATATCATCACCGATGGGCCGTTCCCACTGGTGCTGCACAATTCCACCTACATATTCGCCATGGACAGCGCGTTCTATTCCGGCAAGGACGCGAACGGCAAGGACAAGGCGGAAATCGTCAAGCATGGCGACTCGTTTGCCTCATCGAACCTCTCGGGTACCGGTCCGTTCATGGTCAGCAGCCGCGAACAAGGTGTGCGCGTTGAATTTACCCGGTTTGGCGACTATTGGGACAAGAACTCGGCGGGCAACGTCAACAAGATCGTGTTCACGCCGATCAAGGAATCGCCAACACGGGTTGCCGCCCTGTTGGCTGGTGACGTCGATTTCATCGCACCAGTGCCGCCGACCGATCTGGATCGGATTCGCGACAATGACAAAACCGACTTGATTACCGAAACCGGTACTCGGATCATCACCTTTCAGATGGACCAGAACCGGCGCAAGGAGTTCCAAGACAAGCGTGTCCGTCAGGCGATCGTGCATGCGGTCAACAATGTCGGCATCGTGAAAAAGATCATGAAGGGCTTCGGCACGCCGGCGGCGCAAATGAGCCCGCAAGGCTATCTCGGCTACAACGCGGCGCTGAAGCCGCGTTATGATCTTGCCAAGGCGAAGGCGTTGATGAAGGAAGCCGGCTACGAAAAAGGCTTCACGGTCACCATGATGGCACCGAACAACCGCTATGTGAACGACTTCAAGATCGCCGAAGCGGTTGCCGCCATGCTGGCCAAGATCAACATTAAGGTCGAATTGACGACCATGCCGAAGGCGCAATATTGGCCGAAGTTCGACGAGCAGGCGGCCGATATGATGATGATCGGCTGGCATTCCGATACCGAGGATTCGGCCAACTTCTACGAATTCCTGGCGATGACCCGGAACAAGGACACCGGCCGCGGCCAGTACAACAACGGTCATTATTCCAATGCCAAGGTCGACGACATGACGATCAAGACCTTGACCATGACCGACCCGAAAATGCGGGCCGACGTGCTGCAGAAGATCGAGGGCATGTTGCATGAGGAAGCGGCGTTCGTGCCGTTGCATTGGCAAGACCTCGCCTGGGCAGCGCGGAAGGGCGTTCACATCGACAAGGTCGTGAACGTCATGAACTTCCCGTATCTCGGCGATTTGGTCATCGATTGATCCGCCACTTGGGTTGGGGGCCTCCCTTGCGGAGGCCCCTATTCTCCATGCCAATCGGGCCTGATCGATGAAGCCTGTCGATTATTTGTCGTTCCTGCTGCAGCGGCTGGCACAGGCCGTCGTTGTGATGTTCGTCCTCAGCATCATCGGTTTTTCCATTCAGGACAAATTGGGCGATCCGTTGCGCGAACTGGTCGGCCAATCGGTGTCGGAAGCCGAGCGCCAGGCCTTGCGCGACAGGATGGGCTTGAACGATCCGTTTCTGGTGCAATACGGCCGGTTCCTGACCAAGGCGGTGCAGGGCGATCTCGGCCAATCCTATTTCTTCAAGAAGCCGGCGCTGTCTGTGATCGTCGACAAATTTCCCGCGACCTTTGAATTGGTGCTCGGGGCCACTTTGATTATTGTCTTGGTGTCGGTGCCGGTCGGCGTCTACTGCGCCATCAATCCGACCGGCATCCTGTCGCGTGCCGTCATGGTGTTCAGCATCGTCGGTATTTCCATTCCTGTCTTTCTAACGGCAATTTTCGCCATCTATATTTTTTCCGTCGAACTCGGATGGATGCCGTCCTTTGGCCGCGGCGAAACCGTCGAAATGCCGTGGGGTTGGAAGACCGGTTTCCTGACGGCGGACGGATTGCACCACCTGGTGCTGCCGTCGATCGCCTTGTCTTCGATCATGCTGCCGCTGTTCATCCGCCTGATCCGCGGCGAAATGATGGAAATTCTGCGCACCGAGTATGTTCGCTATGCCTGGGCCAAGGGTCTGAGCCCGTGGCGCATCTGGTTCCTGCACGCCTTCAAGAACACCCTGCTGCCGGTGGTGACGGTCGGCGGCGTGCAGATCGGCACCCTGATCGCTTATACGATTTTGACGGAAACGGTGTTTCAATGGCCGGGCATGGGGTTTTTGTTTCTGGAAGCCGTCAACCGCGTCGATACGCCGTTGATTATTGCCTATATCATTGTCGTCGGTTTGATCTTCGTGATCACCAACACCGTGGTTGATTTGATCTACACAATGATCAATCCGATGGTGAAATTGACCGGTGCGACGCGATGAGCCGCCTGGCCGCCTTCGCGCGTTCGGATTTTCTCTATCGCTTCCGCCGCGATCCCGTCGCCTTGATCAGCTTTATCGTGTTGTCGGCACTGGTCGCCGCCGCCGTTCTGGCGCCGCTTATCGCGCCGCAGAATCCTTATGATCAGATGCAAATCGACATCATGAATTCCGAAATTCCGCCGGCCTGGCAGGACGAAGCCGACCCACGCTTCGTCCTCGGTACGGATCACATGGGACGAGACATGTACTCGACCATTCTATACGGCATGGGCATATCCCTGGTGATCGGCGTGTCGGCCGTATTGCTTCAGGCGATGATTGGCGTATCGATCGGTCTGGTCGCGGGTTATTTGGGCGGCCGCATCGATGCCTTTTTCATGCGGCTCGCCGACATTCAGCTATCGCTTTCGACCCTGATGGTGGCGATTATCGCCTTGGCTGTTTTTCAGGCCGCGTTCGGTAGTGAACTTTATGAAGAACTGGCCATCGTCATGTTGATCCTGGTCATCGGCATTGCCGAATGGCCGCAATATGCCCGGACCGTGCGTGCCTCGGTGTTGGCGGAACGGCAAAAGGAATATGTCGATGCCGCCCGGGTCATTGGCTTCGGATCGGGCCGCATCATGTGGCGCCACATTTTGCCGAATACCATGTCGCCGATCCTGGTGATTTCCACGGTACAGATCGCCAACGCCATTATTTCCGAGGCCGCGTTGAGTTTTCTCGGCCTCGGCATGCCGGTAACCATGCCGTCGCTAGGTTCGCTCATTCGCAGCGGCTTCGAATATATCTTCAGCGGCGCCTGGTGGATCACCATCGTTCCCAGCATTGTTCTGATCGTGCTGATCTTGGTTATCAACCTGCTCGGTGATTGGCTGCGCGACGCGCTCAATCCCAAACTTTACAAGGAAACCTGACGGCCATGGCGCTGTTGGAAGTCAAAGGCCTAGAGGTCACGTTTCCGACCCGCGACGGCGTCTTGCAGGCGTTGCGCGGCGTTGATTTCGACCTCGAGGCCGGCGACCGCCTTGGCATCGTCGGCGAAAGCGGCGCCGGAAAATCCATGGCTGCCTTCGCGATCCTCAACTTGATCAGTGAACCGGGACGCATCGCCGCCGGACGGATTCTGTTCGAGGGCCAAGACCTGGTGTCGATGTCGGCCGCCGGCCTGCGCGCGATCCGCGGCAATCGCATTGCCATGATCTTCCAGGATCCGATGATGACCCTGAACCCGGTGCTGACCGTCGGCCGGCAAATGGTCGAGGCGCTCCAGGCCCACCAGAAGATCGGCTTCAGCGACGCCAAGGCGCGCAGCATCGAGAAACTCCGGGAAGTCGCGGTACCGTCGCCGGAGAGCCGGTTCGATGCCTATCCCCACGAATTGTCCGGCGGGTTGCGCCAGCGGGTGGTGATCGCGATCGCATTGCTGACCGATCCGGCCATCATCATCGCCGATGAACCGACGACCGCCTTGGATGTCACCATTCAAGCGGAAATCCTGGCGCTATTGCTGGAACTCTGCGCCAATCGAAAAGTCGGCCTTATCCTGATCACCCATGATCTGGCGGTGGTCAGCCAAGTCACCGAGCGGATCATCGTGCTGTATGCCGGACGGATCGTCGAGGCCGGCCGCACCGGGGCCGTTATCGCCCGGCCGCGCCATCCCTACACCATGGGGCTGATCGAGGCCTTGCCCGAACAAAATTCGCCGGGCCAGCCGCTCAATCAGATTCCCGGACGCATGCCCTCGCTCGACGCCGTGCCGGACGGCTGCGCCTTCAACCCGCGCTGCGCCCATGCGACCGAACGCTGTCGCCGGGACCGGCCCGATCTGCAGGCCGTCGGAGAGTCTTTTGCTGCCTGTCATGAAGCGCAGCAGCTTGCCGTCGGGCCGGACCCGTCATGACAGAACCGGACACTGGACTTGTCGAAGTCCGTGGCTTGACCAAGCATTTTCCAATGCCGTCCAGTTTCCTGCGGCGGGATAAGCCGGTCATGCATGCGTTGAACGGTGTGACATTGCGCGTCGAACGCGGTGAGGCATTTTGCCTGGTCGGTGAAAGCGGCTGTGGCAAAACAACGCTCGGGCGTACCATCATGGGCCTCTGGCGCCCGACCAGCGGCTCGGTCCATTATGACGGCCAGCGTATAGATGATCTCAACGATCGTGCCATGTTGGCGTTCCGGCGCCGCATGCAGATGATTTTTCAGAATCCATACGCCTCGCTGAATCCGCGGATGACAGTGCGACAGGCTTTGGAGGAACCGCTGCGCTTTCATCAACCGGACCTTGATACGGCCGCCGTGCAGGAACGGGTCGAGGTGGTCATGCGCTCCGTCGGCAACGATCCGGCCTGGGCCAGCCGTTATCCGCACGAATTTTCCGGCGGCCAGCGCCAACGCATTTCCATTGCCCGGGCGTTGATGACGGATCCCGAGTTCATCGTCGCCGACGAGCCGGTGTCGGCCTTGGATGTGTCGGTGCAAGCCCAGGTCTTGAACGTGCTGATGGCCGCCCGGCGGGACCGCAGCCTGACCTATTTGTTCATCACCCACGATCTGTCGGTGGTCGAGCATATCGGCACCCGTGTTGCGGTCATGTACCTCGGTACGGTTTGCGAATTGGCACCGACGAAGACCCTGTTCGCGCGGCCACGCCACCCTTACACGCAGACCTTGTTGGCGGCCATCCCGAAGATGGACGGCCAGCCCTTCTCCCATGTCAAAGTGCCAGGCGAGGTGCCGTCGCCGCTCAGTTTGCCGAGCGGCTGCGTGTTTCACAATCGCTGCCAACACGCGAACGCGCGCTGCCGCAGCGAAGTGCCGGTACTAAACGCAGTGCAAGACGGCGCCAGCGTCGCCTGCCATGCGGTTGAAGAAGGCCGGATCTAAAACGGCTTTCGGTCATCCGGAAACCACCGCATTCCTTAACCAAATCTTAACCAAATCCTAAGAAACTATTAACGGGTAGCAGGGCGGCAAGGGTTGCGGCAGCCTTTATTGGCGGTCGCAGTTCGGATGGGTCATCGAGGATGCCGTGAACGAACCTCCCAATCGACAAGAACGCGAACCTGCCCGGCTGCTCGCCGAGATCGACCGGCTGGAACGCCGGGTGGCCGAGCTCGAGGAAGTGTCGAAGCAATTGCGTACTGCCAAGGAGCAAGCGGAATCGGTCAGTCGCGCCAAAAGCGACTTCCTCGCCAACATGAGCCACGAAATGCGCACACCGCTGAATGCCATTATTGGTTTCTCCGACTTGTTGGGCCGGGAAATTTATGGTGCCATGACGCCGCGCCAGATCGAACGGGTGTCACACATTCAGCAGGCGGGAGGGCATTTGCTCGACGTTGTCAACGGCGTTCTCGACATGTCGAAGATTGAATCCGGTCGGTTGCCGCTGCACCAAGCCGACGTCGACCTCGTGCAAACAATCGAAACAGGCGTCGCGATAATGAATCCGCAGGCGGAAGCGGCTGGATTGTCGCTTTGTCTGCGTTGCGACGCCGTCTTGCCGACGGTTCGCGGCGACGGCCGAATGATCCTGCAGATCCTGTTGAATTTGTTCTCCAACGCCATCAAGTTCACGACGCCCGGCGGCGACGTGACGATCCGGGTCCGACGAGGTGCTGACGGCGATGTTCTGATCGAGGTCGCCGATACCGGTATCGGTGTTGCCGAGGCGGACATACCTGCCGCCTTGTCCAGGTACGGTCAGGTCGAAAGTGGCCTCAACCGAACCGATCAAGGCACCGGCCTGGGCCTGCCCTTGGCCCGCGTCATGACCGAACGCCATGGCGGTCGCCTGGATTTTCAAAGTACGCCCGGCGTCGGTACGACGGTGACGATTTCGCTGCCGGCAAGCCGCTCTAATTCCTGAAAGACGGGTCTATGCGGTCAAGCCGGCGAAGAAGACCCGGCCAAGCGCGGTCGGCCATCAGCGTTCCGCGCTCTTGGATAAGTTGGGCGGTTCGATCAACAGCCGCATCGGACGGCATCGTCAAGCGATCGGTCGCCGCCATCGCGGCAAGCTGCGCGGTGCAGGATTTCTCAAGAAAATAGATGACCCGGAAAGCCTCGGCGACGGTGCGGCCGCAGGCCAACAGGCCATGGTTGCGCAAGATCATTGCCAGGCTGGTTTCGCCAAGGTCGCGCACCAACCGTTCGCGCTCATCCAAATTCGTCGCGACGCCTTCATAGTCATGATAGGACAGACGGCCGTGCAGGTTGATCGCGTGCTGAGTGATCGACAGCAATCCGCATTCCATCGCCGAAACCGCCATGCCGGCCACAGTATGGGTGTGTAACGAACAGACGACATCGTCGCGGGCGCCCAGAATAGCGCTGTGTATGGTGAAGCCGGCCTTATTGATTTCGTGATCGCTTCTCGACAGCGCCTCGCCATCGAAATTCACTTTGATCAAGCTGGAAGCGGTGATTTCGTCGAAGAACAGGCCATAGGGGTTAAGCAGAAAGGCGTCTTCGCCCGGCACTTTCGCGGCAATATGCGTGCCGACCAGGTCTGACATGCCGTAATGATCGACCAGCCGATAACAGGCCGCCAGATCCAGCCGGACCTGCCATTCTTCCTCCGAAAAGCCATTCTGCATGTGATAGTTCCCGTTCGATGGATGTTTCGGGCCACAGGATGGTTTCATTCCGAGTGTGACGCAACCCTATATAACACATAAAAATGATGTATATAAAATATAATCACGCAAACACTTGTGTTTAATGCGACCGATGCTACACTTCCTCCTTAGAGCCACCGTCGCAGTGAGGCTGCGGTCAAATGAGAATAAAAATGCATCGCGAACCGGTTACGCCGCCCAACCCGACCATCGACATCGGCTGTAGCATCGGCATCGGGTTCTGCTCGATGCCCTAGCGTGGTTTGCCGCCACGCCCAACCGCCCTTTTTTCGTCAGTCCCATCGTTGCTGAGCAGGCGACGATCATTCTTCGTAGGAATTTTGTCGATGTCTCTCCACATATCCCGACAGGCCGCTGACCTGTCGGTTGCCGACCTTGATCGGCGCTACGCCGGTGCACCGGCGCAGGACCTTGTCTCAGCCATAATCCGGCGGGAGTTTTGCCAATCCATAGCATTGGTCTCGTCCTTTGGCGCCGGGTCGGCGGTTCTGTTGCATATGGTTGCCCAGACGCGTCCGAATACGCCGGTGATTTTTCTCGACACGCTCAAGCATTTCGGCGAAACCAAACGTTATCGAAACGCACTGGCTATTCGTCTTGGCTTGTCGGATGTCCGGTCTGTCGGGCCGAATCCAAGCGCGCTGGCGGCTGCCGATACCGACGGCCTGTTGTTTCGCCGTGACCCGGATGGCTGCTGCCGGCTACGCAAGGCCCTGCCCATGCAGAGTGCCTTGGCCGGTTTCGACGCCTGGATCACCGGCCGGCGCCGGGCGCAAAGCGCCGGTCGCGCGTCCATGCCGGTGTTTGAATCCGACGCTGCCGGCCGCATTAAGATCAACCCGCTTGCGTCATGGTCGGATGAAGACGTCGCGGACTATTTTGTCGACCATGAATTGCCGCGGCATCCGTTGGAAGCGGAGGGCTATCTGTCGATCGGCTGCATGCCATGCACCGAACGGGTGGCGGCCGGCGGCGACGCGCGATCCGGCCGTTGGCAGGGCTCGACCAAACAGGAGTGCGGCATTCACACCGCCTTGACCCGGGCAAGCCTCGGGTCGTAGAGCGGCGCGTCGTGGCAGTCGCAGGCGACGCGCCGGCCGGCGACATCGAGCGCGTAGCGTCCCTGTTCGAGATAGGCCCTGTCGATTCCGTCCTCGTTGCGGACATAGCCGAGGCCGATATGCCGGCCGACGGTGTAGCCCCAGCCGGCGCTGGTGAGCCAGCCGACTTGGACGCCGTCGCGGAAGATTGTCTCGCGGCCGAGTAGGCGGGTCTCAGGGTCGGCGACAGTGAAGGTCAACAATTTCTTGGTGGCTGGCTGCTCGCGGGCGCGCTCGAGTGCCGTCCGGCCGAGAAACGGCGTGTCGGTGCGTAGTTTCACCGCCCAGCCGAGGCCGGCCTCCAGCGGCGTGTAATCAGGGCCGATGTCCGCGCCCCAGGCCCGGTAGCCCTTCTCCAACCGCAGCGATTCGATGGCGCGGTAGCCGGCATCGACCAGGCCCGCGTCGCAGCCCGCCGCCGTCAACGCGTCGTAGACGGCGCCGGCGTCTTCGCGGCGGCCATGCAACTCCCAGCCGAGCTCGCCGACATAGGTGAGGCGAAGCGCCTGGACTTGGGCGCCGGCAATGAAGATGTGGCGACAGGCGCCGAACGGAAAGGCCCCGTTCGACAGGTCGTCGTCGCAGACTTCGGACAGGATCTGCCGGGCCAAAGGCCCCATCAGCGACAAGGTGAACCGCGCATCGGTCACGTCTTCGAGTGTGACATCCATGCCGGTCGGCAGGTTGCGGCGGATCCAGCCGAAGTCCCGGGTGCGGAAGCCGGTGCCGGTGACGATATAGAAGCGATCCTCATCGAAGCGGGATATCGTCAGATCACATTCGATGCCGCCCTGATCGTTGAGCAGCTGGCTGTAAGTCACCCGACCCGGCGGCTTGTCGATATTGTTCGCGGCAAGCCAATTGAGCGCGGACAAGGCATCGCGGCCGCTCATCTTGAACTTGGCGAAGGACGACTGATCGAACAGCGCGGCGCGTTCGCGGGCGGCACGATGTTCGGTGCCAACCGCATCGAACCAATTGGGACGCCCGAAGGTATTTTCATCGCGGCCTGCGGCACCGGACGCGGCAAACCAATTTGGCCGTTCCCAACCCATCTTTTCCTCGAATACAGCGCCCCGGTTGCCCAAGCGCTCGTAAAGCGGTGAGGTATAAATCGGCCGCGCTGTGTCGTGTTCTGTGCCGGGCCAGGCGATGGCGTAGTGTTTGGCGTAGAGTTCCAAGCTGCGGCATCGAACCGTGTCGATATCTTTGTGGTGAGGGCCGAAACGCCGGATATCGACCGGCCAGAGGTCCATCGACGGCTGGCCGGCGGTAATCCACTCGGCCAAGGCGCGGCCGGCGCCGCCACCCGCGGCGATGCCGAAGGCGTTGAAGCCGGCGCCGACGAAGAAATTTTCGACTTCGGGCGCGGCGCCGAGGATGAAATTGCCGTCCGGAGTGAAGGATTCCGGCCCGTTGACCAGGTCCTTGACGCCGACGTCGGCGAGTGCCGGCACGCGTAACAGACATTCTGTCATGGCCGGCTCAAAATGGTTCCAATCGGCGTCGAGCAAGGTGAAATTGAAGCCGTCCGGTATGCCGTTCTGGGCCCACGGCAGCGGATCGGCCTCATAGGCGCCGGCGACCAGGCCGCCAACCTCCTCCTTGAAGTACAAGCGCCGGTCCGGGTCGCGGATCGTCGGCATGGCACGGTCCAGGCCGGCAACGGCTTCGGTCACGATGTATTGATGCTGGATCGAGACCAGTGGCACGGTGACACCGGCGAGGCAACCAACTTCCCGGGCCCACTGACCGGCGCAATTGGCGACGGCGTCGCACACTATGGTGCCTTGGTCGGTTTCGACGCCGATAACGCGGCCGGCGTTGATGGTGATTCCGGTGACCGCGCAATTCTCGATGATTCGGACACAGCCGTCGCGCGCGCCCTTGGCCAGTGCCTGGGTCACGTCCGACGGATTGACTTGGCCGTCGCCAGGCATGAAAGAGCCCCCGACCACGTCGGACCCATCCATGATCGGCCAGAGATCAAGGCATTCCTTAGGCGACAAGATTTCCATGTCGAGCCCGAAACTCCGCGCCGTCGTCGCCTGGCGGCGGTACTCGGTCATGCGCGCTTCGGTGCAGGCAAGGCGCAGGCAGCCGCTCCGTTTCCAGCCGGTCGCCAGGCCGGTCTCGGCCTCCAGGCGGCCGTAGAGGTCGGTGCTGTAAGTCAACAATTGCGTGACGTTGGCGTTGCTGCGCAACTGGCCGACTAAGCCGGCGGCGTGGAAGGTCGAGCCGCTGGTTAGGCTGGCGCGCTCCAACAGCACCACGTCGCGTTGGCCGAGCTTGGCCAGGTGATAAGCCGTCGAGCAGCCGATGATGCCGCCACCGATGACGACGGTTTGGGCGTGGGTGGGAAATTTGTGGTCGGCCAAGCCGGCTTACCTAAAGCAAGGCTTCGGCGATGGCGCGCCATTCGGCTTTCAGCTCGGTCCGGCATTCCGGCTTGCCGGCGCGGCGGTACCAATAGCCGGCGTTGGAAAGATCGCCTTCGACGCGGTGCAGATAGGCGTGGACCCAGGCGCCGTCCGCATCGTCCTGGTCCTGTGCCAGTTTGTGCGCCTGATCCCAGTCGCCATGCGCCTCCTGCCAAAGCGCTTGCAATGCAAGGCTTAACCCGTCTCGCGGCTTAGGATCAGCCGCAGAGGCTTCGAATTCGGTTACGTTCATGGTGATCCCTCCGACAATGCCGCTTTGCCAGGGCAGTTTGACGCGTCATAATCGACGGAGCAATAGGGTTAGGTTCGTCATGCTACGTATGGAAATCTACGCCGCATTGTTGATGGTAGCGATCCTCGCTGTCGGTCAATCGGCCCACGCCGACGTAATCCACTATGTTCGGTTCCAGCATGACGGCGGCGTATCCTATGGGATCTTGAAGGGTGCCGAGATCGCCGAACTGTCCGAAGCGCCCTACCGCGCGCCGACCGAGACCGGCCGCACGTTCGCGCGGAAATCGGTGCGGCTGCTTGCACCGAGCGAGCCGAGCAAAGTGATCGCCGTCGGCCTCAATTTCGCCTCCCACGCCGGCCAAGCCGGCGCCGCCAAGCCGGAACTGTTTGCCAAGCTGCCGTCGTCGTTGGTCGGCCATGAGGCCGTGGTGCAGTTGCCGCGCGATGCCGGCAATCTGCATTTCGAAGGCGAACTGGTCGTGGTGATCGGCCGGCGCGCCCGCGACATCACCGCTGAGGAAGCGCCGGCCCACATTCTCGGCGTCACGGCGGGCAACGATCTGAGCGAACGCAGCTGGCAATCCGCTGATCTGCAGTGGCTCCGGGCTAAGGGCGCGGACGGTTTCGGACCTGCCGGACCGGCGATTGCCGTCGGCCTCGACTACAACGACCTGTTGATCGAAACCCGCGTGAACGGCGAGCTCAAACAATCGGAAAGCAGCGCCAAACTGCTGCATTCCGTCGATCAAATCGTCGCCTATGCGAGCCGCTATTTCACCTTGGAGCCGGGCGACATGATTTTCACCGGCACGCCGGGCCGAACCGAACGGCTGTCGGTCGGCGACACGGTCGACATCACCATCGAAGGCATCGGCACCTTGAGCAACAAAATCGGACGGCGTCCATGAAATCTAATCGCGCAATATGGCGGGCCATCGCCGGACTATCGGTCGGCATCGGTCTGGCCGCCACTGCTTCGGCCGACACTTTGCCGATCATCGATACCCACCTGCATTATAACGAACCGGCTTGGGCCATGATGAAGCCGGCCGAGGTCGTGGACCTGCTGGAAAAATCGGTGGTGCCGCAGGCCTTGGTGTCGAGCACGCCGGACGACGGCAGTGTCCTGTTGTATGAACAAGATAGCAGCCGCGTGGTGCCGTTCGTGCGGCCCTATCACGGATCGATCGGGGCATCGGACTGGGCCACCAACCAAGCGGTGCCGACCTATCTGGCGGGGCGTCTCGCGCGTTCGATCTATCGCAGCATCGGTGAGATCCATCTCTATGATCCGGCCGACGCCGACAGTGCGGTCGTTGGCGAGACCATCAATCTCGCCATGACCCAGGACCTCTTCCTGCTGGTGCATTCCGGCGCGGAGGCTATTGAGCGCTTGTTCGCCAAGCAACCCGGGCTCCGCATCCTGTGGGCGCACGCCGGCATGTCGGAAGCACCCGAGCGGGTATCCCAACTGCTCGACGCCCACACGGCTCTATGGACTGAAATATCCATCCGCGAGTTCGAGGTTGCGCCGGGCGGACAGCTCGACGAGGCTTGGCGCCAAGTTTTTCTCCGCCACCCGGACCGTTTCATGATCGGCAGTGATACGTATGTGAACGCGCAATGGCAGCAGTATGGCGAAATCCTCGCCTTCGACCGTAAATGGCTCGATCAATTGCCGCGCGCCGTCGCCGAGGCCATCGCCTTTCGCAATGCAGCCCGGGTCTTCGATCTAGAAGTGCCTCCGATCGGGAACTAAGGCTTGTCCATGTGGCGCTTGACGCCGGCGATAGAGGTTGCCTTCACAACGCGGTATCGCGCGAGCTTTGGGAATAATTGTCAGCCACAATCGCCATGGTTGCGATATGCCGTTTTATCGGCACTGATGAATGCCGCGTCAGATCTGACACGATTTGTCGTGTCGTCATTCGGCCAAAGTCCCTCCCATTCCTGTCGAATGCTCGCCTGCAACTCCCCAACATTGCCTCGTCATGTCATAGCAACTACGATCTCTTCCCAAGTCGGCGTTTGTTTGGAGAACATTGGTTGTCGGTTTGTCGCGCCTTTGATTGCGTTAGTCTGATAGGCGTCAAACGAATCCGCGGGGTGCGGACAACGTGAAGACATTGCATCGGAAAACGCCCCCACGAGGCTTTACGCTGGTCTGCGCCCTATTTGTCGCGCTGTCGCTTACTGCCTGTAAGAGCAGTCAAAGTCAGCGGAATGTGAGCCTAGAACAAGCGAAACAACTTTCGGCGAACTTTGAAGGACCGGCCTATGTGCCGCCACCTCGAACCATTGCCGACGTCACGCGCTTTATCGACGAGTCGGAAGCCGTCGAGGACTCGACCACCTCAGAATTGCTCAACATTGCTAACCGCGCACCGCCGGCCACCGATGACGATGTCGAGCTTTGGCGATTCTATCGGGATCGCGGTCACGCCGCACGGATGATTGGTGCGGCCGGTCAGGCGGTCGAGGATCTCGAGTTGTCTCTTCAGCATGTTCGTAAATCAGGCCGAAACGACGAGAATTATTTGGGCGTTCATCCGCGCGGTGTATTGCTCTCTCTGTCTTGGCTCCACGTCCGCCTAGGGAACTATAACGTTGCGATCAAATTCGCCAAGGAAGGGGCCAGGTTAGTGCCGTCCGAGCAAGTCGGTCAATTCATCGGCATATACACCTCACTTGGCTTGCAGCTGGCCGGCATTGGCGACTTCGATGGCGCAGACGCAGCAATCCGGTTGGCCAAGGGAGTGTTGCCGGAAATCGATTTCTGGACGTCCGGGCGAGAGTGGATTCCCGTAACCCGTGCGGAATTTTTGAATTCGAAGGGCGAAGTGATGCTGCTTCGCGGGCAATTTGGTGAAGCAGAAGTGGTCCTGGGTGACGCCTTGGCAATCCTGCAGCACGATATTGAAAATGTAGATCTGGAGACCAAGGGAGGCCCTGCGGAGGGTGGTTCCCTTGATGAATGGCGCCATCGCCTTAAGGCATTTGTCGAGACCAATCTTGCCATCGTCCTAATCAAGCAAGATCGACTGGTAGAGGCCGAAACCTTTATCCGTAGCGCATTGCGCACCTTGCTCAGCCGGTTTGGCAGACGGTCCGCTGACTCGCTTGCCTCGTTGTCAACACTCGCGCGTGTCCTGATCGAGCAAGGCCGGTTTGCCGAGGCTGAACAACTGGCGCAAATAGTAATTTCGACGTTCGAGGACTTGGGCGCCGGGGCGAAGTCACTGAGCCTGGCCGAGTCGAGAAACGTCCTGATAGATGCGCTGATCGGCCAGGCCCGCTGGGCGGAGGCGATTTCTCAGGTCGAATTGATTGAACGCGCCTTCGCCGATGACACGGAGACTTTTGCAAGACTTTTCGCTCGTGACCCAAACCGAGCTTTGGTGATGTTGCTGGCCGGGCGTGATGATGCGGCCTTGACGGCGGCCATGGCGACTGCCGAAGCCACGCGCGCAGCTCTCGGTGACAAGCACTACGAAAGTGCCGAGGCGCGCGGTATCTTGGCCATGGTCTATTCAGCCAGAGGAGAGACTACGGCAGCCCTGAGGATATTTTCGACCAGTTTGCCAATTCTTCTGCAGCGCTCGCGTATCGCCGACAGTGAGCGTAGTTCGGCAACAACCCGACGGACCCGGGTCAAGCTCATCCTCGAAGCCTATCTGTCACTGCTTGCTGCGCGGGCGGAAGCCACAAAACACACCGACCACGTGGAAGAAGCTTTTGCCATCGCCCAGGAGATCAACAAGCGCGCCGTTGAGCGTGCGCTCCGAGCCAACAGTGCTCGGGCGATGGCCGGCAACCCCGAGCTTGTGGACTTGGTGCGCAGCGAACAAGACACACGCTTGCGGATAGGAGCGCTCTACGACGTGCTGTCGAACCAGCTATCCACAGCGGCAAGTCAGCAGGACAAGGTGATAATCAATGACTTGCGGATACGCATAGACAATCTTAGAGGCGCAAGGGCTACGTTGGCCGAAGAGATCGAACGCCGCTTTCCCGACTATGCTCAGTTAATTCATTCACGAGGTGTTTCAATCGAGAGTGCGCGGGCAGCACTTGATGCCGGCGAGGCCCTTATCGTCACATCACTGGGATCTGAGAAAAGTTATGCTTGGGCCATCCCTAAAGCCGGCGAGGTCGCATTTGCGGTAGTGCCCCTCGGCCGTGACCGAATGGCGGCAGCCGTGGCACAATTGAGAGCGGCGCTGGACCCGCAGGCCGAAACCTTGGGGGACATACCCGACTTTGATCTGACGACCGCCTATAAGATTTACGAAGCTATGCTGCTTCCGGTCCGGGCCGGCTGGCAAGATGCGCAAAGCCTGCTGGTCGTCGCAGACGACGCCCTAGGTCAGTTGCCATTCTCTTTGCTGCCAACCAGGCGCGAGAACCGCGCCGGGACAACGGACCTTCTATTCGAGCAATACAAGACGGTGCCATGGTTGGCACGCACGCATGCGGTTACTGTGTTACCTTCGGTCGCCTCCTTGACGACACTGCGCTCCCTGCCGCCGGCGAGCCAAGAACGTCGCGCCTTTGCTGGTTTCGGCGATCCTGTTTTCAACCGCAATCAAGTTACGGCAGCAAACGACATCGCATCGTCCGTGCTTGCCAAACGGGGTCAGTTGGCGACACGAGGATTGCCGTTACAGCTGCGCTCTTCACCACGGACGGAAGGCGTAACAAGCGCTGACTTATCACTTTTGCCGCGACTACCAGATACCGCTGACGAAATTCGATCGATTGCACGAGCCCTGAGCGCAGATCTGACTCGGGATGTTTTTTTGGGCAAGGCAGCCAATGAAAAGACCGTGAAGACACTCGATCTTGCCCAATACCGGGTGTTGGCCTTCGCCACCCATGGCTTGGTCCCTGGCGATCTTAACGGACTAACCCAACCAGCTTTGGCTCTGAGTGCGCCGGAAGTGGCCGAGGTTGAGGGCGACGGTCTTCTCGCATTGGGCGAAATACTAAGTCTAAAGCTTGATGCGGATTGGGTGGTTTTGTCTGCGTGTAACACAGGGACCGGCGACGGCGCCGGGGCGGAAGCGGTATCCGGCCTCGGACGCGCCTTTTTCTATGCCGGGGCCCGGTCGCTCTTGGTTTCTAATTGGCCCGTTGAAACCAATTCGGCGAAGGCACTGACTACCGAAACGTTCCGGTTGCAGGGCCTTGCCGGCTCCCCGGGCAGAGCGGAAGCCCTGCGCCAATCGATGATGACATTGATGGACGGTGCGGGGTTCGTTGACGCCGAGGGGAAATCTGTTTTCAGTTATGCCCATCCTATCTTCTGGGCGCCATTCTCGATCGTCGGTGATGGCGGTGGCAATAGGCCGATCAACTAATCGGCAAGGGCCTCGCCCAAATAGCCAACGAAGGCAAGCGGGTTCAAATCTCTCGACGCCGGAACGGCAGCGCTGGTAGTTGAACGTACGCAGGTAATTCGAAAGCAAAGATCAAAACAGTGTCATCCTTCCAGCCTTCCGAGCACGGTCGTTAGGCACCAATTGACGTCCCACGCACGCCACAGTCGATTTTAGAGACATCCAAGCTAAGGAGTGTCGTCGCCGCGGCGTTTTACGCCGGCGACATAGGTCGCCTTCACCGCGCGGTCGTCGCCGAGCGTCGATAACGCGAACAATTCGCCATGCAGGTCGCCGTCGTTGCGCTCCTGGCGGTGGCGGAGGATCGGCGTCGCCTTAGGGTCTAGGACGATCAGATCGGCCTCGCGCCCTTCGGCCAAGCCGCCGATTTTGTCTTCCAACGACAGCGCCCGTGCGTTGCCCAGGGTCATCATGTAAAAGGCCTGCCACGCCGACAGCGACTGGCCTTGCAACTGCAAGATCTTGTAAGCGTCGGCCACGGTCCGGAGCATCGAAAAACTGGTGCCGCCGCCGACGTCGGTGGCGAGTGACAGCCTAACCGGGCGATCGGCGCCTCGGGCGCGGGCTAGATCGAACAACCCGCTGCCGATGAAAAGATTAGAAGTCGGGCAAAAGGCGATAATTGACCGGCTGTCATGCAGGCGCTGCAGTTCCGCCTCCGACAAATGGATGCAGTGGCCGAACACCGAGCGGGGTCCGAGCAGGCCGGCCCGTTCGTAAACGTCCGTGTAGTCCCGGGCATTAGGAAAGAGGCGCTTGATCTCCGCCACCTCGTCGGTGTTCTCCGACAAGTGGGTCTGCATATAGACGTCCGGGTGCGCCGCCAGCAGCGCGCCGCAGGCGTCGAGTTGGGCCGCTGTCGAGGTGATGGCGAAGCGCGGCGTCACCGCATAGGCGAGCCGGCCGCGGCCGTGCCAGGTGGCGATCAGGCGCTCGCATTCGGCGACCGCTTGATCGACGTCGTCGCGCAAATTGTCCGGGGCGTTGCGGTTCATCATCGACTTGCCGGCGATCATGCGCATGCCGTGGTCTTGCGCCGAAGCGAAAAAAGCGTCGAGCGCCGCGCCGTGCACGGTACCGTAGGCGAGCGCTGTCGTGGTGCCGTTGCGCAACAGCTCCGCATGGAAGAAGTCGGCGATGGCCCGGGCGTGGTCCGAGTCCGCAAACCGCGCCTCTTCGACAAAGGTGTATTTTTCCAACCACTCCAGCAACTGCGTGCCATAGGAGGCGATCACCTGGGTCTGCGGGAAATGGATATGGGTGTCGATGAAGCCCGGCAGGATAAAGCAGTCGGCGTAGTGCTCGATGACCAAATCTTTTGAGGTGGTCTTCAAGACGGTGGCAGCATCGTCGACGGCCAAAATGCGACCGGCTTCCATCACCACCATGCCGTCTTCGATATAGCGGTGGCAGGCCTCATCGCCGACCTCGGCCGGATCGCCAAGGAACGTCAAGACACGGCCGCGAACCGCGGTCGCACCGATCTTGTCGGGTGAACTGGCCATGGTGCTGCCTATTCTTCGGTCGGCGCGCCGGCGGCGATCCAGTCGGCCAGCACGTTGCGTTCCGCCTCGGTCATTTCCGAGGCATTGCCGGGCGGCATGGCGTCGGTCACCACCGCCTGGGCGCGGATGCGCGGGATCTCCCGGCGTATATCTTCGATGGTGTCGATCACTACGTCTTTAGGTGCCTTATCGATGCCTTCGAAGGTCGGCGAGACCGAATGGCAGACCGTGCAGCGGGTGGTGATGATTTGCCGGACCTGGGTGAAATCGACATCGTCGGCATCGACCAGGCGCTCGGGCTGGCGCGACGTAAACCAGATGATCGCGATCATCAATAGGGCAGCGATGCCCCAAAGCCACCATTTGTCGCCTTGGCCCTGGTTCCGCAGATTGAAGAAATGGCGGATGACGCCGCCGACCACCATGATGCCGGCCAATATCAGCCAGTTCCATTCGTGGCCGAAGGTCACCGGATAATGGCCGCTGATCATCACGAACAGGACCGGCAAGGTCAGGTAGTTGTTGTGTACCGAGCGCTGTTTGGCGCTGCGCCCGAGTTCGGGGTCGAGCGTGTCGCCGGCGATCATCGCGGCGACGGTCTTCTTCTGATTGGGGATGATGACGAAGAACACGTTGGCCACCATCATGGTGCCGATCAGCGCCCCCATATGGACATAGGCGCCGCGGCCGCCGAAGGCATGGGTGTAGGCCCAGCCGGCGGCGACCAGCAAAACGAAGCCGACGATGCTCAACGCGCCGTCGTTCCGGCCGAGCGGCGATTTGCATAAGCGGTCATAGATCAGCCAGCCGGCGGCAAGCGAGACGACGCTCAACCCGATGGCAGTGCCGGCGGAAATGTCCAACGCGGCGCGGTCGATCAAATACAGATCGGCACCGATGTAGTAGATCAGGATCAGAAGCGCGAAGCCGGAGAGCCAGGTGAAATAGGCTTCCCATTTGAACCAATGCAGCTCCGCCGGCATGGCGGCCGGCGCCACCATGTATTTTTGCATGTGGTAAAAGCCGCCGCCATGCACCTGCCAGCTTTCGCCGCCGACGCCTTCGGCCAAGTCCGGGCGCCGGCGCAGGCTGGAATCGAGAAAGACGAAATAGAACGACGATCCGATCCAGGCGATGCCGGCGATGACATGCAGCCAACGGACGAGCATCTCGACCCATTCGATGATGGCTACAAGCACCGGTATTCTCCGTTCTCGGTAATCGCCGAGGCGCCCACCGGCGCCTCGGTTTCGTCGGTGTGCGGACTAGTTTTCGACGCCTTGCACGTACCAGTCCATTTTTACGAGATCGCCATCGCTAATGGTCTCGCCGGCCTTTACTACGATCTCACCCTTTTGATTCTTGATAGGACCAGTAAATGGATGGAACGATCCGTCGATAATGCCTTTTTTGATCTTGTCGGCTGCCGCGGCGACATCGGCCGGCACGTCCTTGCTGTAGGCGGCCATCGAAACCATGCCTTCTTTCAAACCGTCCCATGTATCGCCGGATTTCCACGTGCCTTTCAATAGGGCGTCGACCCGGCTGATGTAATAGGGATCCCAATTGTCGACAATTGAGGTAAGCTGAGAGTTAGGCGCGAATTTCGCCATGTCCGCGGCCTGGCCAAAGCCAAATACGCCGCGTTCTTGTGCGACCTGCAATGGCGCTGGGGTATCTGTGTGCTGGGTGATAATGTCAACGCCTTGATCGATCAGCGCCTTAGCGGCATCGGCTTCTTTGCCAGGATCAGTCCAAGTGTTCACCCAAACCACACGCACCTTGATGTCGGGATTGATTTTCTGCGCCGCCAAGGCGAAAGCATTGATGCCGCGGACCACCTCCGGAATCGGGAACGACCCTATGTAGCCAACGACACCAGTCTTACTCATATGACCGGCGATTGTACCGATCACTGCCCGTCCTTGGTAAAACCGCGCGGCGTAGGTGCTTACATTCTTTGTCCGCTGATAGCCTGTCGCATGTTCAAACATTACCTTGGGGAATCGTTTGGCGACCCGAATTGTGGCGTTCATAAAACCGAATGACGTGGTGAAGATCAGCTTGTGGCCGCTAGCCGCAAGTTGGCGGATGACACGCTCGGAGTCAGGGCCTTCGGCGACGTTTTCGACAAATGTTGTCTTGACTTTATCGCCGAAAGCCTTTTCCACGGCCAACCGACCGTGATCGTGGCGATAGTTCCAGCCATTGTCGGTTGCCGAGCCGACATAAACAAAGCCGACCTTGACCGGATCGGCTGCTTCGACGGTCCCGACCAGGACAATTGCCGCCGCCATCGCTAGTAACACGCGTCTTGTGATTCGCAAGTTCATTTTACTCTCCTGTTGTAGGTTCTGTTTGTTGTCGTTGTGGTTTAAGCAGTGGGTCTGAAGGGTTTTCCAAGACAAGCCGGCGCATTGAGCCGGCCTTTCAGCGGGCCGGCCGAAATCAGCATCAAAACCAAGATGGTCGCTACATAGGGCAACATGGACATCACTTGTGCCGGTACCGCAAGCCCGCCGATACTCTGGGCATGAAGTTGCAGGATTGTGACGCCACCGAACAGGAATGCCCCGAGCACCACCCGCCCGGGCCGCCAGGCGGCAAATACGACGAGTGCCAAGGCAATCCAACCGCGGCCGGCGGTCATCTGTTCGAACCACATTGGCGTGTAGGAAAGCGACAGAAAACCGCCGGCGAGGCCGGACATCATGCCACCGAATAGGACCGCCATATAACGAATGCGGATGACATTGTAACCGATCGAATGGGCCGAATCGTGGGATTCGCCGACCGCGCGAAGCACCATCCCGGCGTGACTGCGCTTTAGGAACCAGCTGATCGCACCGGCCGCGGCGAAGGCCCCGTATATCAGCAGATCATGGCCGAACAAGAGCGGTCCGAGCACCGGAATATCACTCAGACCCGGCACGTCCAGCCGTGGCAGCCGGTCAACTGGCGTGCCAACGAAACCAGAGCCCAGCAAGGCGCTGATGCCGATACCAAAGATGGTCAAGGCCAGGCCGGTCGCGACTTGATTGGCCATCAACGACAACGTCAGTACGCCGAACATCAGGGCTAGCAGAGCGCCCGCGGCAGCACCGGCCAAGATGCCGATACCGCTGTTGCCGCTCAACACCGTGACCGTGAACGCGGTGACGGCGCCGGCCAGCATCATACCCTCGATGCCAAGGTTGAGGACACCGGCCTTCTCCACGATCAACTCGCCGAGAGATGCATAGATCAACGGCGTCGCCGCACTGATCACGGTGACCATGATGAGGACCATGGAATCCAGGCTCATGGCGCCACCCCCTCTTCGACCACGCCTTTCAACAGCCGCAACCGATAGCGCACGAGCACGTCGGTCCCCAACAAGAAGAACAACAACATGCCCTGGAAGACGCCGGTTACCGCGACCGGCAAGCCGACTTCGATCTGGGCATTCTCGCCGCCGATGTACGACAGCGCCATCAACAGACTGGCCAACAGCACGCCGATCGGATGCAGGCGGCCTAAAAAGGCGACGATGATGGCGGTGAAGCCATAGCCTGGCGATATGACTGGCACGAGCTGGCCGATCGGGCCGGCAACCTCGAACAATCCGGCCAGACCGGACAATCCGCCAGCCAACAGAAAAGAGAACCAGATCATCCGGTTTTGGCTGAATCCGACATGACGGGCGGCCGCGGGCGCTAGGCCAACCACTTTTACTTGGAAGCCGATGATCGTGCGCCCAAGCATCACCCAACCGGCCGCGACGACCAACATCGCGACGATTGCACCAGCATGCAGGCGGGTTTCTTCAAGAATAATCGGCAGGATCGTTGCATCGGAAAACAACCGCGATTCCGGGAAATTGAAGCCATCAGGGTCACGCCAGGGACCGTGTACAAGGGTGCTCAGCAACAATGTCGCGACATAGGTCAACATCAAGCTGGAGAGGATTTCATTGACGTTGAAGCGGGTTTTGAGAAAGGCCGGAACGACCGCCCAGGCCATGCCGCCGGCGATGCCGCCCACGCACATCAGCGGCAGGATCCAGAAGCCTTCCTGATTCCAAAACAAAAGGGCGATGCCGCCGCCGACGATGGCGCCCAAGGTCAGCTGGCCTTCGGCGCCGATATTCCAAACGTTGGCGCGAAAACCGATCGCCAGACCGACGGCGCAGAGCACCAGCGGTATTGCCTTGATGCCAAGTTCTGCTAGTCCGTAAAGCGTCAACACCGGTGAGACAAAAAAGTGATAGAGCGCGGCGAACGGGTCGTAGCCCATCAGGACAAACATCACGAAACCCGTCGCGACAGTCATCGCTACGGCTAGGACCGGCGTCACGAACACCATGGCGCGGGACGGATCGCGCCGCGGTTCGACCCTAATCCGCATGGCGTACCTCGTCCGGCGTGCCAGCATCCATACCATGCAAGCCGCCCATCAGCAGGCCGATTTCATCGATCGAGGCAGTGCGGGTGTCGATCGGCTCCGACAGGCGGCCCTCGTTCATGACCGCCAATCGGTCGGTTAAGGTCAGAAGCTCGTCCAAATCCTGGGAGATCACTAGAACAGCCGCGCCGGACGCCGCCAGATTGATGAGCGCCTGGTGGATGGCGGCGGCGGCGCCGGCATCGACGCCCCAAGTCGGCTGTGACGCCACCAACACGCCCGGCGCCTGGAGAATTTCCCGGCCGACGATGAATTTTTGCAAGTTACCGCCCGACAGGCTGCCGGCGGTGGCATCACTGCCGTCGGCGACGACGGCGAATTGTTTGATTATGTCTTTGGTGAACGCGCTGGTCGGTTCGCTGCGAATGAAGCCGCCGGCCAACAATCTCATCCGTCGATGGCCACTTAGGAATACGTTGTCGAGCAACGACATGTCCGGTACGGCGGCGTGGCCGTTGCGTTCCTCCGGGATGCAGCACTGGCCGAGGTCGCGGCGCTGGCGGGCGCCGCGGCGGCCGACTTCATGGCCGTCGATACGGACGGCGTCGCCGGTATTGGCCAGGGTTTCGCCGCTCAGGGCGCCAAGCAGTTCCGTCTGACCGTTGCCGGCAACCCCGGCGATGCCGAATATCTCGCCGGCCCGCACATCGAAGCTGATGTCGGTCAATTCGGTGCCGAAGGTGTCTTCTGAGGCAATGGTCAAATCCTGGACCACCAGCCGCGCGGCCCCGCTTTCGGAATCGCCGCGGCGCGCCAAATCCTGAAGCTCGCTGCCGATCATCAGCTCGGCCATGCTTTTCTTGGTCTCGACCTTGGGATCGCATTCAGCGACCCGGCGGCCTTGGCGCAAGATGGTCGCCTTGTCGCAGAGCGCGACGATTTCTTCGAGCTTGTGAGAAATGTACAGGATCGAACAGCCCTCGGCTGATAATTGCCGGAGCGTATCGAACAGCCGAGCGACTTCCTGCGGCGTCAGCACCGAAGTCGGTTCATCCATGATCAAAAGACGCGGGTTCTGCAATAGGCAACGCACGATCTCGATGCGTTGGCGTTCGCCGACGGACAACGAATGAACTTCCCGTTCCGGATCGAGCGGCAGGCCGTAGGCCGTCGATACCTCGGTGATGCGGTCGGCAAGGCCCTTGCGTTCGCGTGGATCGTCGATCGCCAAGGCGATGTTTTCTTGCACCGACATCGCTTCGAACAGCGAGAAATGCTGAAACACCATACCGATGCCAAGCCGCCGGGCGTCGTTGGGGCTCGGCACTTGGATGCGCTGGCCATCCCATTCGATGCTGCCTTCGTCGGCCTGCAAGACGCCATAGATGATCTTGACCAAGGTGCTCTTGCCGGCGCCGTTTTCACCGAGCAATGCATGAATTTCGCCCGGCTGTACGGAAAATCCGATGGAATCGTTGGCTAAAACACCGCCGGGATAACGCTTGGTGATGGCATCCAAGCGCAGTCGGGCGTCCGTGTCAGCGGCCTGATCGTTCATGCCCTATCCCTTGTGACCCATTGCCCCACTTATTCTTTTTGCGCGTCATACCGACCTTAGAGAAGTTTTCGGTTTTGAGAACCGCTTTTACACATGTCCGTCGCCCTGCAGTTTCATGATCGCGGCCAACACTTTTTCCGGTGTCGCCGGCGGGTCGAGGCGCGGACACACCCGATAGTCGGCGACCGACGCGACCGCGTCCGATAGTGCGTGCAAGACTGAAATGGCCAGCATCAAAGGCGGTTCACCGACTGCTTTCGACGCGTACACCGTGTCCTCACTGTTGGCCGCACCTTCCAACAGGCGCATGCGAAAATCTGGCGGTCGGTCGCCGCAGGCCGGAATCTTGTAGGTCGACGGCGCGTGGGTCGCGAGATGGCCGTCGGCGGTCCACACCAGCTCTTCGGTGGTCAGCCAACCCATGCCCTGGATGAAGCCGCCTTCAACTTGGCCGAGATCGATGGCCGGATTAAGCGATCGCCCGACGTCATGCAGGATATCGACGCGGTCGACCCGGTATTCGCCGGTCAAGGTGTCGACGGTGACTTCACTGACCGCGGCGCCATAGGCGAAGTAGTAGAACGGATGCCCGCGCGCCTTTTCTCTGTCGTAGTAGATCTTCGGGGTCTTATAGAAGCCGGTCGACGACAGCGACACGCGCGCCATGTAGGCTTCGTTTATTAGCTCCGGGAACGGCACCTCTTGATTGCCGATGCGCACCCGGTTTGCCAGAAAGGCGATTTGCTCCTTCGGCACGTCATAATGGTCCGCGGCAAAACCAATCAGTCGCGCCTTCAGGGTCTGGGCCGCGGCCTGTGCCGCCTTGCCGTTTAGATCGGCGCCGGACGACGCGGCGGTCGGTGAGGTATTGGGCACTTTGCCGGTCGACGTCGCGGTAATCCGCACATAGCCCAAATCGATTTGGAACTCTTCCGCCACCACCTGGGCGACCTTGGTCATCAGGCCTTGGCCCATCTCCGTGCCGCCGTGATTGAGATGGATGCTGCCGTCGGTATAGATGTGGATCAGTGCGCCGGCCTGATTGAGATGGGTCGCGGTAAAGGAAATTCCGAATTTCACCGGCGTCAGCGCGATGCCCTTCTTTTGCCATTTGTTCTTGGCGTTTGCCGCGCGTATGGCCTGGCGCCGCGCCGCGTAATCGGCATCGGCTTCCAATTGGCCGACGATATCGGCGATGACGTTGTCGGTGACCTTCTGGTGATACGGGGTGACATCGCGACCCCGGCCGCCGTAAAAATTCGCCTTGCGCACGTCGAGCGGGTCCTTGCCCAAGGCGTAGGCAATTTCCTCGATCATGCGTTCGCCGGCCAGCATCCCTTGCGGGCCGCCGAAGCCGCGGAACGCGGTATTGGAAACCGTGTTGGTCTTGAGCGGCATGGACTTGATCGAGGCATTCGGCAGGTAATAGCAATTGTCGGTATGGAACAACGCGCGGTCGTTGATCGACGACGACAGGTCGGCGGAAAAGCCGCAGCGACCGGCGAATTGGACATCGACGCCGAGGATACGGCCGCTGTCGTCGAAGCCGACATCGTAGTCGGCGACGAAATCGTGGCGCTTGCCGGTGATGCGCATGTCTTCGTCGCGGTCCGGCCGGATTTTCGCCGGCCGGCCGGTCCGGGCCGCGACCATGGCCGCGGTTGCGGCAAAGATGTTGGCTTGCGATTCCTTGCCGCCGAAGCCACCACCCATGCGCCGGGTTTCGACGACGATCGCCGCTTTCGGTAAGCCCATGACCTCGGCGACCGCAGACTGTACTTCGCTTGGGTGCTGGGACGACGAATAGACCGTCAATTCATCGGCCTCGCCGGGCACGGCGTAGGCAATGTGGCCTTCGAGATAAAAATGATCCTGGCCACCGATTTCCATGCGCGCGGTGATGCGGTGCGGCGCGCCGGCGATCGCCGGCGCCGGATCGCCGCGGCGGAGTTCGTGCGGCGGCGTCACGCAGACACCGATCTTGCGCGCGGCGGCGATGTCGAGTGCCGCGGGCAGCGCCTCGTAGGTGATGTCTGCCAAACGGACGGCGCGCCGGGCGGCATCACGACTGTCGGCAGCGACCGCGAAAATCGGTTGTCCGGCATACTCGGCGACGTCCTCGGCAAACACCGGATCGTCGTGGGTCGGCGTCGGGCTGACATCGTTGGTACCGGGGATGTCTTTGGCGGTGAGCACGGCGACGACACCCGGTGCCGCGGCAACCGTCTTCAGATCGACCGACAGGATCTTGGCGTGGGCTTCGGCGCTGCCGCCGAAATAGACATGCAGCAGATCGTCCGGCTCGCGCATGTCGTCGATATAGACCGCCGTACCCATGACATGCTTGGCGGCGCTGTCATGCAATACTTGTTGGGCGACACCGCCTTTGATCGCATCAGCCATGCGCGGCGCTCGCGTGGCCGACCAGGCGGGTTTTGGCGGTGGGATCGCTGGTCTCGACAAAAAACTTTCGCAGCAGGTTTTGCGCCACCGTCATGCGATAGGCAGCGCCGGCGCGGTGGTCGCCGATTGGGCTGTAGTCGGTTTCGAGCGCGCTGACGGCGCGGTCGAGGGTCGCCTCGGTCCAGTTTTGACCGGTCAGAGCAGCTTCGGCAGCGGCGGCGCGTTTCGGGGTCGCCGCCATGCCGCCGAAGGCGATGCGCGCGGCCTCGATCTTTTGGCCGGCCATGCGCAACGCGAAACCGCCACATACCGCGGAGATGTCCTGGTCGAACCGCTTCGAGATCTTGTAGCAGGCGAACCGTGTGGCCGGATCGGGCTTGGGCAGGGTGATCGTTTCGACGATTTCGTCCGGGGCGCGGTCCTGTTGACCGTAGGCGATGAAGAATTCGTCGAGCGGCATGGAGCGCTGGGTCTTGCCTTTGCGCAGGGTCACGGTGGCGCCGGCGACGATCAGGGCTGGCGGCGTGTCGCCGATCGGCGAACCGTTGGCGACGTTGCCGCCAATGGTGCCGGCATTGCGTATTTGCCGCGAGCCGATGCGGCGTATGAGTTCGCCGAAATCCGGATAATGGGCGGCGATGGCGGCCATGGCGTCGCTATAAGTCGCCATGGCGCCGATCTCGAGCGCCGACGCGGTTTCCGTCACCTGGCCGAGGCCGGCGACGCGGCCGAGATAAATGATCGGATCGGGGCGCTGCAAATCCTTGGTGATCCACAGCCCGACATCGGTGGCGCCTGCCAGAATTGTCGCCGCCGGATGCGCCGCCAGCAGCGCGGCCAAATCGTCGACAGTCGCCGGGGCGAAAAACCGGCTGCCGTCAGGACCCGTGACGGCAAGGGTCCGTGTGTCGGCAAGCGCCTGCAGCCGGGCAAGTACGTCCGTTACTTCCGAGTTGGTTTCGTCATCCTGTGCGATGGCGCGCCGCGCCGCGGCGATGATCGGACCGTAGCCGGTACAGCGGCAGAGATTGCCGGCGAAACAATCGTTGATTTCCTGCAGGCTTGGCTCAGCCGTGGTTTGTTGGTGGAGTGCATAAAGCGACATGACGAAGCCCGGCGTGCAGAAGCCGCATTGCGAGGCGTTCTCGGCCACCATGGCTTCTTGTACCGCATGCATCGCACCGTCGGCGCCGGCCAAATCTTCCACGGTCAGCAGCTGCGAGCCGTCCAGGGTCGCGAGCAGCTGGATACAGGCGTTGATTGCCTGATAGCGCAGGCTGTCGCCCTCGGGCCGCACCACCACCACGGTGCAGGCACCGCAATCGCCCTCGGCGCAGCCTTCCTTGGTGCCGGTGCGCCGGGCGTGGTCGCGGAGATAATCGAGCACGGTTAAGGTCGTGTCGACGCTATCCAACCGTCGTTCCTGCCCGCCCAGCAGGAAGCGGATATGGGTTCGCGTTTTCATGCCTGGGCCTTGTCCTTTCGGCGACATCGCCATTCCATTCGCCCGAACTTGGATTATCATAGTCCTGACTTATGCGGAGGGATCAAGCCAGTAATTGCGTTTGCTACCGCTTAGGGGAGGAACGGCAGCGCCATGAGCGACTATCCGAGAGATTTGATCGGCTATGGCGGCAGGCCGCCTGCAGCGGATTGGCCGAACGGCGCCCGGCTCGCCGTGCAATGCGTGTTGAATTACGAAGAGGGCGGTGAAAACTCGATCCTGCACGGCGACGCCGCCTCGGAAGCGTTCTTGTCGGAGACGGTTGGCGCCGCGCCGCTTGCCGGCGTTCGCAACATCAACATGGAATCGGTCTACGAATATGGCGCCCGGGTCGGCGTTTGGCGCATCCTCGATCTGTTTGATGCCGAATCGATTCCCTTGACGATATTCGCCGTGGCCATGGCCGCCCAGCGCCATCCCGCGGTCATCCGCGCCATGGTCGATGCCGGGCACGAGATCGCCAGCCACGGGCTGCGTTGGATCGACTACCAATATGTCGGTGCCGATACCGAACGCGATCATATTGTCCGGGCGGTCGACATTCTGACAGAGGTCGCCGGCAGCCGGCCGCTCGGCTGGTATACCGGCCGGATCAGTCCCAATACGAGGCGGCTGGTGGCCGAATATGGCGGCTTCCTCTACGACTCCGACGCCTATGACGACGATTTGCCCCATTGGGTCGACGTCGATGGCAGCGCCCAGCTGATCGTGCCCTATACGCTTGACGTCAATGACATGCGCTTTGGGACGCCGCAGGGTTTCAATGCCGGCGATCAATTCTTCAATTATCTGAAGGACAGCTTCGACATCTTGTACGAAGAAGGCACGCGGACGCCGCGCATGATGTCGGTGGGTTTGCATTGTCGTCTGGTCGGGCGACCGGGGCGAATCGCGGCGCTCAAAAAGTTCCTGCGCTATGCTAATTCCCATGACGATGTCTGGTTCTGCCGGCGCATCGATATCGCGCGCCATTGGCGCCAGCGCCATCCACCGGAGAGCGTCGCGTGAACAAATCGCCCAGCGAAATGAGCAAAGCCGAGTTCTTGCAAATTTTCGGCGGTGTGTTCGAACATTCGCCTTGGATTGCCGAAGGCGCCTATGACGGTGGCTTAGGCGGGACGGCGGACAGCGCCGAAGGCCTGCACCGCGCGCTGGCGGCAGTGCTCGACCAAGCCGCGACCGAACAGAAACGCGCCTTGATCGTCGCCCATCCGGATCTCGCCGGTCGATTGGCGCTGGCCGGCGCGTTGACCGAGGAATCGACGGGCGAACAGGCGAGCGCCGGCCTCGACCGCTGCAGCCCGGACGAGTTCGCCCGCTTTCAAGCCTTGAACGATGCCTATAAGGCACGCTTCGGTTTTCCCTTCGTGATGGCGGTCAAACGACGGACCCGGGCAGAAATTCTTGCCGCCTTCGAGCGGCGCGTCGGCCACGACCCGGACACCGAATTCGACACTGCGCTCAACGAGATCAAGCAGATCGCCTTGTTGCGGCTCCGCGATCTGCTTTAGACCGTGTTCGACTTAGAATAACGCGGTCAGAGCCGCGACTGCGGCCCCGGCGCTGTTGGCGCCGCCCCCGCGGAGCCATGCGCTGCAGGCGCATTGGCGTGAGCGCGACAAAACAGACCTGATTCGATGGAAATCGAAACAGGTTTAGGCAGCAGGCCAGGCCGGGTCGCGGAATTCTTGAATTTCGAAGCGATAGCCTTCCGGCCCGCTGAAGAACGCCGAATAGACGTTGAAGCGTTCGTGGAATTGCGGCGGGCCGTCGAAGGCGACGCCGCGGGCCGACCAGGCTCGGTAGAGGCCGTCGACGTCCGAAGTTACCAAACTGTAGGTCAGTCCCGGCTCTTGCGGCGGCTCGCGGTTGGTGCAGATGCCGAGGAACGTGGATTCGGTGACCCGGTAGATATGGCAGAGATCGGACTGGTTGAGAACCATTTCCAAACCGAGTTTGTCTTTCAGAAAGGCGCTGCCGGCGGCCAGATCGCTTGTATAGATGAAGGTAACTTGTTGGCTGATGGCCGGCCGTGGATTCTCAGGCATTATGGCTTTCCTTGTCAGTCAGTCGATGTCCGCTCTAAGCTTTGCACTGGAACAGGAGAGGCACCATGACGATGGACGGCAGGTTAAGCAACGAGCGGGTGGTTTATTTGAACGGTGCCTATGTCGCCGAATCCCAGGCGACAATCCACATTCAGGATCGCGGCTTCATCTACGGCGATGCGGTCTTCGACACGGCGCGAACCTTCAATGGCCGGATTTATCGGCTGCAGGATCATTTGGACCGGCTCTATCGCTCCTTGCGATACCTCCGGATCGATGCCGGGCTCACGCCGGCGGAAATGGCGGCGATCAGCGAGGAGGTGGTCGGCCGCAACCAGCACCTGCTGGATGACAACGAAGACTACTGGATCTTCCAACGGGTGACCCGGGGCGCACAGTTTCCCGATGGTCCGGGCGGCCATGACGGCCCAACAGTAATCGTCTTGTGCGTGCCGTTACCGTTCAAGGCGCGCGCGCATATGTTCCGCGACGGCATCGACGTCGTCATCCCGGCGACCCGGCGGGTGTCGCCCGATTCACTCTCGCCCAACGCCAAGACCAACAACTACCTCAATCTGGTGGTCGCCGGCATGGAGACCGAAAAGACTTCGCCGGGCAGCTGGCCGGTCCTGCTCGACAGCCGCGGTTTTCTTTGCGAAGGCAGCGGCTCGAACATCTTCCTGGTCCGTGACGGCGTGGTGCTGACGCCGCAAGAACAATACGTGCTGGCTGGCGTCAGCCGCAAAGTCGTGATCGAACTTTGCGGTCAGCTGGATATTCCCTGCAAAGAGACCGACATCACGCTCTACGATGTGGCGACCGCGGATGAAGCCTTCATCACCTCTACCAGTCTCTGCCTCTGTCCGATTAGAACCATCGACGGCGCGGCGCTGGCCGAGCCGGCCGTGCCGGGCCCCACGACCGGCCGATTGATGGACGCCTACGCGCAAGAAATCGGCGCCGACTTCGTGGGGCAGTATTTGGCGCATTTAGCATAGGTCACCTGTACACAGATCGACGTGGCCGCCCGACCGGGCGTTGCTTTGTTCTTGAACGGCAATGCTTTCTGCCGTGCACGCTGCTTTCGAGTGGTCGACCCGCGCAATGAAGCATGCGGCGCGTGCCACGGGATCGCGAAAATACTGGTCCGGCCCCAGCATTTTCCTTGCGTTTAGTGCTGCGGTATCCAACAGCGAAAAATCTACCTTTGCCAATTCAGCATCCCAACCGGGGGTGCGATTGGACCATCCCGTTCTGTGGTGCCGAAGTAGCCTTTCACGTGCTGAATAGCCATGAAAGTCGAACGCAATCGACCCGTTTGTTACGTACACGTGGTTGCCCGAGAATCCTTCGACCGGAATGATCCGTTCTGCGTAGAAGTCGGTGCGAGGCTGAATTCTGAGAAACACACCGGCAAGTATATGGCATGCCCCGTGGCCGAAAAATATGCGGTCAGGAAGATTCCAGCGTCTCTGAGGATCTTTTTTAATACCAGGTTTGGGCCAATACATTCAGGTACTTCTTCGATGCAATGCCGAAGACAGCCAAAGGTCAACTTTCACCGTAAGTCTAAATCGCCTTACCTGTCCGTCCGTAATCCGTCCTCCGACTACCGTTTCGGCACGCCGTAGAGGTAGCGGGTGTTGACTTCCGTCTCGTTGCCGTCGGGATCCATCATGAACAGGGCTCGGCCCTTACCGCGCTCGCCGTAGGGCCCGCGCGTGAAATGGTAACTGCCCTCGAACTTGGCCATGATTTCGTCGAAAGTCTCTTCCGTCACGGTCATGGCGAAGTGCAGCGGGCCGCCGCCCCGGTGGCGGCCGGTGTTGTTCTCGATTTGCAGAACCAGGTGGCCGCGCTCGGTCTGCAGGTAAGTCCGCTCGTCGTCTCGTTTGTCGAGCGGGATGCCGAGCATGCCATGATAGAAGTCCAGCGCCTTCTCCATGTCCTTGACCTTGAGGAAGATCTCTTCGATGCCGATGATCGCCATGTCACACGTGCTCCGTTGTTGCGCCGGAATATACCTATAGTTTTTGGAAAACCTGGGTACGGGAGGTAATTTTATCGGTGAACTGATACCAGCCGCGCATGGCGGCGAATTCCGGCGTTTCCAGCGCCTCCGGTCCGCTCAATTCATAGACCGCCACGTAGGTTTTGGCCGACGACGACGATTTTTCGCCATTCTCGGTCAGGCTCGCGTCGCCGACGGAAACATAGCGGTTGCCGCGCAGCACGCCGGGACAGGCAAGCGCGTCGGGCAAGTGCTCTTCGTCATACCATCGATTCCAGGCGTCCTCTACGGCCGTGTCGATGGCGGCCGTGACAATCAACAGGCACTTCGGCGCATCTGTCATGACATCATTCTCCCGATAATTCAGGCGCTGCGCCGGGCATGCTATCACAGGAACCGGCAAACGCGACGCGCCGGCCTTGGTGCGGCGGCCCCCGTGCCCTATATTCCCGCGTGCATTCCGTAATCTTGATCGGTAGCAGAAAAGAGCAAACATGACCGAACCGTCGACATACACACCGCCCACAGTCTGGCGATGGGACACCGAAAATGGTGGAACCTGGAGCGGCATCAACCGCCCGACCGCCGGTGCCACTCACGAGAAAGAGTTGCCCCGCGGCAAGCATCCGCTGCAGCTTTATTCCCTGGCGACGCCCAACGGCGTCAAGGTCACGATCATGCTGGAAGAGCTGCTGGCGCTCGGCAAAAGTGGGGCGGAATACGACGCCTGGCTGATCAAGATCGCTGCCAGCGAACAGTTTGGCAGCGGCTTCGTCGACGTGAACCCGAATTCGAAGATCCCCGCCATGCTTGATTGCAGCACGTCGCCGCCGACCCGGGTTTTCGAATCCGGCGCTATCGTGCTCTATCTGGCGGAAAAGTTCGGGGCTTTCCTGCCCGAGGACCTGTCGGCCCGCGCCGAATGCTTGTCCTGGCTGTTTTGGCAGATGGGCAGCGCGCCCTATCTCGGCGGCGGCCTCGGCCATTTCTACAAATATGCGCCGGAAAAGTTCGAGTACCCGATCAACCGCTACACCATGGAAGTGAAGCGCCAACTCGACGTGCTCGACAAGAACCTCGCGGATCGGCGCTTTTTGTGCGGCGACGACTACACCGTCGCCGACATCGCCACCTATCCCTGGTACGGCAATCTGGTGTTGAACAATCAATACGAAGCGGCGGAGTTCCTCGACGTCGCCTCCTATGGCCACGTGGTCCGGTGGGCCAAGGAGATCGAGGGCCGGCCGGCGGTCCAACGCGGCCGGCGCGTCAACAAAACATCCGGGCCGGAAGAGCTGCGGCTACCGGAGCGCCACGCGGCTAGCGATCTCGATTGAGCGGCGGTTGGTGCGGCCGGTCAGGCTTTCGACAGCCAGAACCCGTCGCCGACATACCACGCGGTCTCGTCGTCTTTTCGCGGTCGCCCGCGGCGCAGTCGATCGAGCTGCGGTGCGGTGTGGTCCGTCGCCTCCAACGCGCGCGTTAATGCCTCCGCTTCTTCGGCTTTGCGCGCACCGCCGCAATGGTAGAACCCGCAGCGGCCCAGCGCAGAGGCTTTTAACCCACGTCCGCGCTTTTCGAGCAACAGCATGAAGCCCCAATGGTTGTCGCCGGTGAACGGGATTATCACCCGTCCCGATTTGGAAAGACTCGAAAGCCAAGTCTTCGGAACATTCGTCGCACCGGCGAATACGACAATGGCATCCAGGCTCGGCAGCTTGCGGACTTTGGTGGCGTCCCCGGCAATGACCCGGACGTTGGCATATCCCTTAAGGTTCTGCTTTGCCCGTTTGGCGAGGTCTTTGTCGATTTCATAGGCGATGACCTGGCCGCGGTCCGTCACAAGTTCCGCCAGGATGGCGGTGAAATAGCCGACGCCGGCCCCGACTTGCAGGATAGTATCGCCTGGCCGGACCTTCATGTGATCAAAGTAATACGCCCAGAGCGACGGCTGTCCGTTGTTGAGACCGCGGTCGTGATCGATCGAGACCAATACGTCGTGATAAACGTGATGCGGTTCGGCGGTGGCGCTCGTGTAGGATTCCCTGTCCAAGAGCCGCGGCAGGATGCGCCATGGTCCCGGGCCGAGGTAATGTTCGCGCGGCACCTTGGCGAAGGCGGTGACAACTGCCGGATTATGGACGACCGGCGAGGCGATCCGTAAGTCCTCGGCAAACCAGTTCCGTGCGTCTTCGATATTGCGAGTTTGGTTCACGGTAATCCAACCTCCTAGTTCGGATGATTCCTTATCATTACGCCTAACGCGTAATGGTCCGCAATGGTTCGATATTCAGAATCGCCAAGCCGGCGTGTTGGTATCGGCTGACAACTTTCCGTAACAGACCAACAGCCGCTCGGTAACTGCGAATCGCGCGTGGATGATGTCTGCTCCCACTGTTAGAGTGTTTGTCCGTCAACGGGCATGGAATGCGGACCGGCCGCAATTCAGTCCATGGGCGTTGTTGGGTATTCGAACTTTGAGAGCGAGATCGGCACCGGCAAAAAAGGAGCGAATAATGGCCAATCCATCAATTTCAGTTTTCAGCGACAAAGCCGCGGAACCGATTGAAGACGATATTGAAAGCTGGAAGAAGGTTGAGGGAAATCCAACCATGAAGCGCTGGCGCGAGTATGTTTCAGACGATGAGTCTGTGAGGTGCGCATGGTGGGAAGGAACGCCAGGTACTTACCATGCGACTTACGATGCCTGGGAGTTCGTTCACCTATTGGAAGGCAAAATCATCATAACGCCTGATGGCGGTGAGCCCCATCATGTTGGGGCAGGTGATACGTTCATCATCGAAAAAGGCTTTAAGGGAACTTGGAAAATCGAAGAGAAAGCCCTTAAGGTCTGCGCATTCAAGGTGAAATAGAGACGTCGATTGGGGTCAACTTGGCATAGAATTTCTCAGATGCACTACGGACATCGCTTTCGGCTAATTCTAAGCACGTCTCCTTCACGCGTCATTCGGTCGATCCGGCCTGAGGGTTCGCGCCTTGATTAGCGTTGATGAGCCCCCGTCAAAGCAAATCGCCATGTTCGCTCAAGAACGTCTCGAAGCCGGCGACGAAACGGTCGTAATCGGCGGCATCAAGTGGCAGGCATAGGCTGATGAAGCCGCGACGGGCGAGGTAGAAGCCTTCGTGCAGCATGGCGAGATGGAAGAGCTTGCGAGCCGCGGGCCGGGTATCCTCGGTGTCCGCCGGCCGGGCGATCGGTCGCTCTTGGAAATGCACCGCCAAGATGGAACCGACGCCGGAGATTTGCGCCGGCACGCCGGCCGCCTGGGCCGCCGCTTGCAGGCGTTGGCGCAGGCGGTCGCCGGCCTCGTTCAAGCGGACGGCGGCTTGCGGCGTGAAGACGTCGCGCAGGCCGGCGGCGCCGGCGGCCATGGTCAGCATGTTGTTGTTGTAGGTGCCGGAATGGAGCAAGGCGTCGGCGCTGCGCGGATCGAACCGACCCATCAGCTTGGCACTGCCGCCGAAGGCGCCGAAGGTCAGGCCGCCGCCCAGATATTTGCCGAAGCTGGTCAGGTCGGGAAGGATGCCGAGCCGTTCCTGCAGGCCGCCGGGTGCGAGCCGTGAGGTCATGACCTCGTCGAACACCAGGACGATGCCGTGGCGATCGGCTTCCGCGCGTAAAGTGCCGAGGAACTCCGGCGTGCCGGCGATGCCGCCGCCGCTGCCCATCATCGGCTCGACGATGATGGCGGCGAGGTCCGAGGCATGCTCGGTGATCAGCGCCCGCGCCCGGTCGGCGTCGTTGTAGTCGCCGACGATGGTTGGGAACGGCACGTTCATAGGCGAACCGCCATGGGCATAGTAGAAGACGCCGCCGTGATAGGCGCCGTCGAACACCATGATCGTGTCGCGGCCGGTGGCGACGCGAGCCAGGCTGAGCGCCATCAAATTGCCTTCGGTGCCGGAATTGCAAAACCGCACGCGTTCGACCGAAGGGAACCGCGCGCACATCAAGGTCGCCAGTTCCGCCTCATAAGGGTTTGGGCCGCCTAGGACTGTGCCGGCGGCCAAGGCTTCCTGCACCGCCGCCACGATCGTCGGGTCGGAATGGCCGTAGAGCCCGGCGGTGTATTCGCCGAGGAAATCCACATAGTCGTGGCCGTCCAAGTCGGTCACCACCGCACCTTCGCCGCCGACCAAGGTCACCGGAAACGGATCATAGAACAAGATCGACCGGGTGTTGGCGCCCGGCATGGTTTTCAGCGATGTGTCGAATTGGGCACCGCTCTTCGGGTTGGCACCGATATAGCGTTCCTCCAACGCGGCGACGGCCGCGTCGAGGGAACGGTTGCGTCCGGTATCTGGGGCGTTCATCGTGTTTTCCTGTCAGATTTTTTCTATGGCCTTACCTTACCGACAACATGGAGCCATTCGTCAATGTTTTGCGACAAATAATCGGCGTCGATGAACGTGACCCGTTGGGCGATTTCAGCAGCGCTGGCGAATTTTTCCGGCGCCCGGGCTAAACGGTTGGCCGGCAGATAAGGCAGCGCTTGGGCGACCAGCGCGCTTTGCACGTCTGCGCCAAGCGCAAAATCGATCAAGGCTTCGGCGCCCCGCGGGTTGCGGGCCGCCATGGGCATGGCCATGACCTCGGCCCATCCGGTGACCCCTTCACGCGGCAACGCGTAGGCGAGCGGCTGTCCCACCGCCGCCATGGCCATCGCCCGATGGTGCCAAAACTCACCGATCCGAGCCTCGCCGCTGGTGAAATACCGACCGGCTTCATCGTTGCGATCCCACCACGACAACAGGCCGGGCACCAAGTCTGTGAGTTTGGCCGAAATCTGGTCGAGATCGGTGATGTTGTTGATGTCTTGGCCGAGCAAATGAGCGGCCAGCCGTACCGGTGCCGCTCCGGCGCCATGCACGATGATCGTGCCGGCATGACGGTCGTCCCAAAGTACGGCCCAGCTGTCTGGTGTGGCGCCGGTCCGGGTGTCGTAGACCAGCCCGTTGGCGCCAAACAAATAGACGCAGCTATGGATGTCGGGCCCCGAATCAAAGGCGGTCCGCTTAAGCCGATCATGCAGGGCTTCGAAATTGGGCACGGCGGCGCGGTTGATCGGTTGCAGCAGCTGGTGCCGGACGCCGCGTTGCACGAACGGATCGGACATGAAAACCAAATCCATGCGCGGTTCGCCGGCGCGTAGGGCGGCGAGAATGGCCGAATGATTGCCGAACGGATGGGCCTCAACAGCGATGCCTGTAGCGGCGTGAAACGGGCCGAAAATATGGGTTTGCAACGCCTTGTGGAAGGCACCCGCCCAAACCCCGACGCGCACGATACCGGTGTCGGCGCGTCCTGAGCTGGGCATGAACGGAACCGTCAAGCTGGCGGCGGCGGCCAGCAGCCGGCGGCGATTCCAAACAAAACGGTCGGCGCGATCAGTGGTGGTAGAACGTAGCATGACGCGTAGGTACGATTCCTTTGTTCTCGTTGGCGCCGGATCATAGCCGCCGATCCGGTTGACAGGGCGACTTTTTTGCGGAAGTTGGGGCGGCTCTCTTCGATCAAGGTACCGAAACGAACGATGGCCCGATTAATCATAGCAGGATCGCTCGGCCGGCGGATCGCGCGCTCGCCCGTGCTGCACCGGTTGATGTGGCGTTTGGAAGCGGCCGTGCTGTGGCTGTTTTGGCAGGTCAGCCGCGGACTCGGACCGGATCGCGGAGCTCAGTTCGGCGAGCGCTTGTTGCGTTGGCTGGGTCCGAGACAGCGCAAAGCCCGGCATGTCCGCCGCAATCTCGAGGTTGCCCATGGCACGAACAGCCACGACATCGCCGCACTGAGCGGTGACGTCTGGGGCAATTTGGGGCGTGTGCTGGCGGAATATCCGCATCTCGATCGCATTTGCGAGACAGAATTCGACCGCCGCATGGAAGTGGTCATCGACTTCGACAAAGAGGCCCTAGCGCGCAACGGCCGGCCGAAGGTCTTCGCTGGTGCCCATCTGGCAAATTGGGAAGTCGCTTCGGCGGCGGTGCGCCATGCCGGATTTTCCTGCACGGTGATCTTTTCACCGCAACAGAATCCGTTCGTCGACGACATGCTGCAGCACGAGCGCCGCGCCTTGCGATGTGAGCTGGTAGCCAAACGCGACAGCATGCGGGTTTTGGCACGCGAACTGAAAGCCGGGCGCAATGTCGGATTCGTTATCGATCAGCGGGTTGATGACGGCGACAGCATCCGCTTTTTCGGCGTCGACGCGCCGACGACGATCGCACCGGCGCGGCTCGCGCTGCGCTACGGCGCCGATATCATTCCGGTGCGCATTGAGCGCTTGGATGGCGGCCGCTATCGGGTCAGTTTGCTGGCGCCGCTGCAGCCCGATACGGGCCTGACGGACAATCGCGAACAGGCCAAGGAAATGACGGCCCAGCTTTACCGGTTGTTCGAGGCGTGGATCAAAGAACGGCCGGGTCAGTGGCATTGCCTGAAGCATCGCTGGCCGAAACCGCGGCCGGCCAATGACGACGGCGGCACGGTCCGGCGCGCGGAAGGCGCGTGATTTGATGGCAGAAGCCGGTCTCCCTTCATGCGCGATCCATTCACCGCCCAGGGTTTGGGTGATGATGGGCCATCGTGCCGGCGACAATACTCAGGTCCGGGCCTTGGCCGAGCCGTTGGGTTGGCCATTCGAAATCAAGGAATTCGCCTATCAGAATTGGGAATTGGCCACGAACGTCCTGCTCGGTGACACTCTGGCCGGCGTGAAGTTGGATCAGTCGAGCCCGTTGGAACCGCCCTGGCCGGAGCTGATCATTACCGCCGGGCGGCGCAACGAACCAATTTGCCGATGGATCCAAAAACAGGCCGACCATCGCATCCGCGTTGTCCATGTCGGGCGCTCTTGGGCGCCGATCGAATGCTTCGACCTCATCATCACCACGCCGCAATACCGGGTGCCGGCCTTACCGAACGTGTTGCACAATATGCTGCCGCTGCATTCTGTATCGCCGGAACGGCTGGCTAAAGAAGCAGCAATTTGGCGGCCGCGGTTTCGCCACTTGCCGGCACCCTATACGTTGGTGGTGATCGGCGGCAACAGCGGTCCTTATACGTTTGACGCCAAATCGGCACGGCGGCTCGGCGAGCAGGCCAACGCCGTGGCACTGGCTTCGGGCGGCGCCATTCTGGCCACGACCAGTGCCCGGACGGAACCGGCGGCGACCGATGCCTTCGAGGCGGCGCTCAGCGTGCCGGCGGAAATTTACCGCTGGCACCGGCACGCGACGGAAAACCCTTACCTCGGCATGTTGGGATTGGCCCAATCGATCATCGTAACCGGCGATTCGGTTTCCATGCTGGCCGAAGCCGCGGCCACGCAGAGGCCGGTTTACATCTACGATATCGGTGAAGGACCGACGTCTATGCGCTTGAAAGACGGTGCGCGAACCCGTCGCGCATCCGGCCCATCGTTCTGGCAGCGATTGAGAAACGGCGAAGTCGACAAGGATGATTGGAAGGCCTTCGTGTACTGGCAAACCATGAAATATGGACCGTCCCGACTGACCCGCGATATCCGTATCGTACACCAGAATTTGATTGCAGCAGGACAAGCGGTGTGGCTGGGCGAGGCGTTTTCGGAAATTCGTGACCAGGTGCCAATTGCCGACCTGCCGAACGCCGTCGACCGAATTCGCGCGCTGTTCGACACCGTGGACGGGCCCGATCCGCGCTCGTCAACCACCGACGATCGGGTTAGTCTCCCATGAACCGGGACCGGGGTAAGGGCACGAAGAGTGAGTGATGAACTGGACATTGTCGAAGTGACCGAGCGGTCGGATCTCGACCAGTTCATTAAGATGCCCTGGAACGTTTACGGCGATGATCCGAACTGGGTCCCGCCGTTGATTTTCGAGCGGCGTCAGTATCTGGCACCGAAAACCAATCCGTATTACGCGCACGCCGACGTGGCGTTGTTTCTGGCGCGCCGCAACGGTCAAGCGGTCGGCCGCATCAGCGCCCAGGTTAATCACGCCCATCTCGACCGCTACGGCGACGACACTGGCCATTTCGGATTTCTCGAAAGCATTGACGATACGGCGGTGTTTTCCGCGTTGACCGATCGCGCCGAATCCTGGCTGCGCAAAAAAGGCATGCGCCGGGCGCTGGGGCCCTTCAGTTTTTCGATCAATGACGAATGCGGTCTGCTGGTCAAAGGCTTCGAGCGGCCTCCGGTCATTTTGATGGGTCACGCAAAGCCGTATTACGCCGGCCGGATCGAGGCGCTCGGCTACCAGAAAGTCAAGGACCTCATCGCCTATGACTTCGATCTGAGCCAAGCCTCATTGAAACCGACAACCCAGGCCATGTTGAAGCGCCTCGACCGGGATCCGTCGGTGGTGGTCCGCAAATTGAACAAGAAAAACTTCGATGCCGAAGTGCAGACCATTTTGGATGTATTCAACGACGCCTGGTCAGACAATTGGGGTTTCGTGCCGTTCACGGCCGCCGAAATCAGCCATATGGCGAAGGAAATGAAACCGCTGCTGGATCCGGAATTGGTCATCATCGTTGAATTCGACGGCCGGGTCGTTGCCTTCGGGGTGACGTTGCCGAACCTGTTCGAAGCGATCGCGGACCTGGACGGCCGGCTGCTGCCGTTCGGCTGGGCAAAAATTCTTTGGCGGTTGAAGGCGCATAAGATCAAGACCGCCCGGGTACCGCTGATGGGTGTGCGAAAGGACATGCACGGCCCTATCGGGCCGGCCTTGGCGGCGCTGGTGGTCGACCGCATCCATAATGGCTTGCGCAACCAAGGCTACGACCGGGTCGAGCTGTCATGGATCTTGGAAGACAATGACGGCATGCGGGCGTTGACCGAGGCGACGACGGCCGAGCCTTATAAGACCTATCGGATCTACGAGAAGGGACTGTGAGCGCCGGCCATCATCCGCCGCCTGGCGGCGTGCATGCGTTGGTCCTGGCCGGCCGCCGCGGCGCCGCCGATCCGGTTGCCGAGCACGCCGGCGAAAGCCACAAATGTATGGTGCCGGTCGCTGGTCAGACCATGCTGCTACGGGTTCTGCGGGCGCTGCGGGCCGCCCGCTCGGTTGCCGCAATCAGCATTTGCTTGGATGATCCCGACGTCTTGCGCGGCGACCCCGCTTTGATGGCGGAGATCGCCGACGGCGACGTTGCCATGGCCGCGGCCGGGCCATCGCCGGCGCAAAGCGTCGGCCTGGCACTGGCCGATCCGTCCCAAGCGTTTCCCGTGCTGGTCACCACGGCCGACAGTGCGCTTTTGACGGCGGATTTGGTCGACCGGTTCTGTGGCGACGCGGCCGCCGGCGCGGCGTCGCTGGCGGCAGGCTTCGCACCCAAGACCATCCTGCAGGCCGCTTACCCCGAAGCGAAGCGCACCTACATCGAATTTCGCGACGACGGCTATTCCGGCTGCAACTTGTTCTATCTGCGCGATCGCAGTGCGTTGGCCGTGGTGCGTTTCTGGTCTGATCTGGAACGCCATCGCAAGAAGCCGCTCCGGCTCATACGCGCCATTGGTTTGGTGCCGTTGCTGCGGTTCCTGGTCAAGCGCCCCGACTTGGCCGGCGGTATGCGCATTCTGTCCGACGTGGTCGGCGTTCGGATCGGCGCCGTGGTCTTGCCGGTTGCCGAGGCCGCCATGGACGTCGACAAGCCTGAAGACTTGGCCATTGCCGAAGAGATTCTGCAGCGGCGTTCCGCCGACAATTAGTTCCAATCGATGATTGTCAGTCCCTGTCGTTCGGCCAGTTGCCGCAGGCGCCGGGACGGGTTGACTGCTGTCCCCGCGTCGACCCAAGTCAGCAGGTCGGCATCGGTATGATGGTCGGAATAGGCGATCAGATGGTGGCTGTCCTTCAGGTCCGGCAATTTCTCGCTGAGCGCGCGAAACTTGGCGGGCCCGTAACAATTCTCGCCGACAAGGCGGCCGGTCAGGCAATCCTGGTCATCCCATTCGGCGGCGGTTGCGACGACGTCGCCAAAACCGAGTTTCTGGGCGAAGATTTCGGCGTAGAAATTGAAGCTCGCGGTGATCAAGACCAAGCGATGGCCGGCATGGCGATGACAATCGATCGCGACACGCGCGCCGGGCCGCAGGCGTTGCTCGATTTCGGCATCGACAAAGCCTTCGGCAAAGGCGTCGACTTCGGCCCGGGGCATGGCGCCCATGACCCGCCACAGCATGATTTCCTTGAGGCGGCCACGGCCGATCCACCGCATGCGGTAGGCCAGGGCCGCGGCCAGCAATAAGGGCACAGACAAAAATGCTGCGGGCCGCCTTCGCGCCACCCAAAACAGGAAAGGCGTGTAGGTGCCCCGGCGGGTGATGGTGCGATCCAGGTCGAACAACACCGCTGTTGGCCGCTGACCTTGAGATTGTCCACTTTCGCTGGCTTGGGGCATCGTCATTCGGTCGGCGGCGGTGGTGTTTTGGCGGCCAGGCAGGCGCTTTTCGCATCCGGTTCCGACAGTAAGGTTGCGAGATAGCCAGCGGCGCGCAACGGGATGAAAATAAACGGCGCGGCAAGATAGGCCGATCCAGCGAGCACCGCCTCGCCGGCGGCCACACCGACGTCGGCGGCGTGGCCGGTGAGGCTCGCGTCGACCGTTGGATCGGTGAGCGGACCGTGGATACGCAATGGTTTTTCAAACGCCGGTATGATGGCGATGGTTTTGCGATCGGCGGCCAGGGTGATGTCCATATCCTCCTTGTGCAGATCGACGCGGCCGGCGCCGGAGACTTTCATTTTCGGCGTCACCAAAAGCAGACTTTCCGTGGTACCGATGCCATCTTCAAAAGCCATGCGGGCGATGACGCAGCGGAGCTTGGTTGTTTTGCCCGGACGGGCTGCCGCCCGCAACCACTGATACCGCTCAGTCGACAGCAAATGCAGGTTGCTGCCGCGGAATCGCCCCTCTTCGATCGCCGCGCCGAAATGGCCGTTCAAAGTTTCGGCGAGCTGGCGGGGCGATTGACCAGAAGCCGTCAGGTCGAAATCCAAGGTTAGCGCGCCTTTCGCGTGCTTTTCCTGATCGAACTGCCAAAGAATGGCGGCGAGATCGAGATCGTCGCCGGTCGCCGTAATGCGTACGGATGGCCGGTCAGTACGGCCATCAACCTCAGCATTGAACCGCAATTCTCCGCCGGCGTGGTAAGACAGGAAATCGGCCAAGCTCAACAGACGATCGGCCAAGCGGACTTTACCGGTCATGGTCTCGACGCTGAACCGCTGCCCTTTGATCTGGTTGATGTCCACGTCGATATCGACGTCAACCTGATCGAGCCAATGAAACGGCAGCGCCGCCTCGGCGAATAACGGCCCGCCTTCGTTCGTCGGCATGGGCTCGGTCGTTTCCGGATCCGCTTCGGCGGCGGCAAAGGCGTTTTCGACGTCGGCGAGCTCAAGTAAGGCAATACTGAGGGCGCCGGCAACCCGCGGGCGCGCGCCTTGGTTCGATAATGCGACGTCAACACTTGCTTCCGAACTGCCGGATCGCCAGTCGCCTCTCAGCTTGGTGTCTTGCGCGTCGCCGGCGAGCGTGCCGTCAAACCGGACACCGCCCTGGGGAAAATAGCCGGTGGCACCCTGTAGTCCTTGCGCGGCATCAGCCGGCGCCGCGATTTCCAATGTAAGGGCGTGGCGGAACGGTGCTTCGATCGCGATATCGCCGATGCCGGCCACCATGATCGCCGGGGTTTCGGCGGGATGGATCGTTGCCTGGCGGATGACAACCTTATTGTCCGCCAGTTCGAGGTCGATGGACGCCCGCGCGGGCCCGATGCCGGTCGCCGCCGGCCCGCCGGCCATGGCAATCAGCTTGTCTGGCAAAAATGAAATGTCGCCGGTCAGATTAGGCGATGCGTCGGTCAACAGATTGCCCAAGGATCCGGTGAAATCGAGTTCGATCCGATCGAGGCGGAGCTGTAGGGGCTTAAAATCTAGGATGCCGGTGCGATCGCGGCTTTGGACGGTGGTTGTCAGTGCCAATGGGCCGACGTCGGGCATCTCGATTTGCAAAATCTGCCCCAGAGACCGGGCATCCGGTGCCGTCAGGGTTGCGTCAAGGCGCAGATCGCCGACCGGCCGGTCAAGAGACGGGTCCACCGCGCCGATGCGGCCCGCCGCCGTTGCTGTCGCGGCATCGCCGAGTTGCGCCTGAACGTCGAGCTCGGTCAAGCCGAAGGTCGCGCCGTCTCCAGCCAACCGCGCGGTGCCGACCACACGGGTCAGGCGATCTGCCAAAGTCGCCGCGGTGCCGGCAGGCAGATAGGGTTTCAACCAGCCGAATTTCTTGCCGGCCGTCTTCAGGCGAAGATCCATGCTCGTAAATGGCCGCTCCGGCTCGCCGCCGATGCCGTTGATCTCACCGGTCGCATCGATGCGGGTCCGGGCGTCGGAGCCGACACCGATCTCCAGGTTGGCGAGGTCAACCGCGCCATCGCCGATTTGCAGATCGGCTGCCACTTTGACCGGACCGAGGCTCGGCAGCGCCTGACCGGCCAACTTGGCGAGATCCTGGCTGTCTCGTGCTTTGACGGTCAGGCGCGCGCTTGGCCAACCGGACTTTGCCAGAGTGGTAAGGTCCTGGATGGTGCTGGTCAATTGCGCGGTCACCGGGCCGTCGCCGCCGGACCGGATATCGATCTCCTTGAGCCCGAAGGACTGGCCTTCGCCGGTCAGCAGGGCACTGCCTTCTATATCCCGGAGGTCGGAAAGCGCGGATGGAAGGTTCGGTCCTAATGCGGTCAAGGACGGCGCTTGCAGGGTCAAATTCAGGGTCAACGTCTCCAGCGTCGCGTCATCGATCGGTCCTTGAAGGCGGGCCCCGCCCTTGCCGGTCAGACGGGCGCCGTGTTCGGTTCCGGTGATGAGTTCGATGTCATCGAACCGCAGACCGCCATCGTCGTCCGTGAGCCGCGTCTTGCCGGCGATATTGCGGAACGGGACTTCCGCAGGCAAGTCGACCAGCGACGACAGCATGGCCCCCTGTGACAACGTCGCGGTGATATCCAGGGCCATACCGGTCAGGTTGCGCGGATTGGTGATGCTGCCGCTCATCAACAGGTCGAGCCCCGAACCGGCCGCGGAGAGCTGGAGCTCCTTCAGTTCGGCATGGCCGACGTCGCCGAACAACCGTCCGGTCGCGGTCAGCGCCAGCGGAACATCGCCGGTGCCGCCAAACAGAAGCCCGAGCCGGCTGGTGTCGGGAACTTCCAGATCCAATGCCAGGTTGACGCCCGTGCCGGAGAGCGGGTCGTCGATGGTGCCGGCGATGATGAGCTCGACAGACGGCAACGACAGCTTCACGTCGACGGGATAGGGATCTTCGGCGGTGACTAGGTCAATGGACCCGAGGGTGCCGTCCAGGGTGCCGCGCCGGCCGTCGACCTCGCCGCGGCCGCGCAATTTCAGCGGCCCGGCGTCGGCGACGTCGTCCAGGCGAATTTCGTCGATACGGACCCGTTGCAAGGGCGCGTTGTCGGGGCCGACGACTAAGATATCGACGTCTTCGATATCAAGGCTTTCGATCATCGCCGGGGTTGCCGATAAATCCGTCGGGCTCGACGCCGCGCCGACGCGGCCGACCACCCAAGCGGCGGGCTGGATTTTGAAATCGGCCTCGTCGATCGTGAGATTGGTCAAAAACAGGCGATTGTCGGACAGTCGGAAGTTTTCCAACGTCAACGCGACATATTGAATGACGCCAGACCATTCTTTGTCGTTTTTGGCGGCGATCCACACGTTGCGCGCCACCAACCGCATGGAGGGCTGCCATTGAACGCTGACGGGGCCGCGAAATTCCACCTTGATGCCGGCGACTTGGCGTGCCGCCAGGCGAAGCACCACGGCCAGCGTGCCGTCGTGAAAAAGCATGGCCAGAGTGGCGCCGACGAACGGTGTTACAATCAGTGCGACGGCGATCAATATTCGCCGAATCGGCCATTTGCGTCTCAATTTCTTTGGCGCCGTCACAATAAAGTCTCAATAAATGTTCATACCGAAAACCAAACCAGATGCATAACACTCAACGGCTTCGCATGGCAGCCCGTTGGTGAAGCGGAGTCTTGTCGTATTTAGTAATTTCTGGTAGTGCAGCGACGTTGACGACAATGGGAAATCGGAGCCCTAACCCATGAAATACCGGGTTTTCATTCAGACCAATCATCGACAAATGGTTGGCGCCTTGGTCTCGAAGTACTCGCTTGAGCGAAATTCAGCGCACAGCGACAAATTCGACGTCGAAATTATTCGTCACGGCGATTATCCGTTTTTCCAAGGCAAGGAAGGTCAGCTGTTCCTGCGCGACCGCATAAAGCGGCCGTGGCACAACGACGACCTGCAATCCTTCACCCCGACCCGCTTCCTGCCGCCGGAACTGATGGGCTACGAAGGCCGCGCGGTGGTTATCGATCCGGATGTTTTCGCGGTCGGTGACATTTATGAACTGCTGTCGCGCGACATGGAAGGCAAGGCAATCATGTGCCGGGCGCGCTCCGGCGCCAAGGCTTTCATGGGCTGCATGGCCTCAAGCGTCATGCTGATCGATTGCGCCAAGCTCAGCCATTGGCGGGTCGAGGAACAGTTCAACAAGCTCTTTACCTTCGATCTCGACTACATGGACTGGGTCTGTTTGAAGAACGAACCCAAGGATAGCATTGGCTTCTTCGAGAACGAGTGGAACGATTTCGACCGTCTGTCGCCCAATACCAAGCTGCTGCATAACACCAAGCGGCGGACTCAGCCTTGGAAGTCGGGACTGCCGGTGGATTTCACCCCGGCCGACAAGTTCCGTCTGTTTCCACCGCTCGGCTGGCTCATGCGCTACCGGCGGATCTGGTTCGGCGAATACGCCTTCCTCGGCAAATATGTGCGCCACCCGGACCGCAACCAAGAAGCCTTCTTCTTCGGTCTGCTGAAGGAATGCCTGGAAAATGGCATTGTCACGGAAGATCTGTTGCGCGACGAAATGCGCAAGAACCACGTCCGCCACGACGCCTTCGAGATGGCCGAACAGGTGCAGCCGCTGGCCGCATAAGGCCTATAGTGCGACCACGATCTTGCCGAAATGTCCGGCGCCTTGCATGTGGTGGAAGGCGGCACGGGCGTCGTCGAAAGCGAATTGACGATCGATCACCGGGTGTAGCTGGTGGGTCGCGATGGCGCGGTTCATATCCTCGAACATGCGCCGGCTGCCGACATAGATGCCCTGCAGGCGGATCGATTTCCGCATCATGGCGGTCGGGTTGATGGTGCCGCCGGTCAGCACACCGATCAGCCCGATCTTGCCGCCGATCTTCACCGCATTGACCGATTTTTCCAAAGTCCCTGCGCCGCCGACTTCGACGACGAGATCGGCGCCGGCGCCGTCGGTCATCTCCAGGACGGCGTTTTCCCAATCCGGCTTCGCCGCATAATTGATGGTTTGCCAGGCGCCGAGGTTTTCGGCCGCGGCGCGTTTGTCGTCGCTTTTCGACGTCACGATCGCCCGGGCGCCATGCATGGCGGCGAATTGCAGGGCGAAAATCGACACCCCGCCGGTGCCGAGCAACAACACGGTCTGCCCGGCCTTGAGTTGGCCGAATTCGACAAGGGCGTGCCAGGCTGTCAGCGCCGCGCACGGCAAGGTCGCCGCTTCCGCGTAGTCGAGGTACGGCGGCAGGTGGACCAGGCCGTTCGCTGACAGCAGCGCATGGTCGGCCAATACCCCGTCCAAGGCGCCACCCAGGGCGCTGTTCATCGCCTGCTGGGTGATTGCGCCGTCGTCCCAGTCTTGAAAGAAAGTCCCGGCGACCCGATCACCGGGCGCGAAGCCGGTGACGCTGGCGCCAATCTCGACCACGTCGCCGGCACCATCGGAGTTGGGAATGCGCGGATAGGGCAGGCTGCGGGACACCGGATCGAGCACGGTCGCCAAGTCGCGGTAATTCACCGAAGAGGCGCGGATCCGGACCAGGACTTGACCGGGCCCGGGTTTGGGCATCGGCCGTTCGGCCAATGCCAAGGCATCGATGCCATCGGCTGAAACAATTTCGCAAGCGCGCATGGCGTTTCCTTAAATCAGTTCGTCTTTGCGGTCGTCGGTTTCGCCAAAGCGTCCGAGGCTCGGCCGTTTCAAGCCGGCATAGGCTTTGTCGATGGAAGCCTCGAGCTGGCGGTTGGTCCGCTCGAACAGGGAATTGCCTTGGACGTCGCTCTCGACCAGAAACGGCCCGAAATTTTCGACTTCCAACACCCACATGGCCTGGGCGATGCCAAGCTCTTCAAGCCAATGCACATCGCGGACGGCTTTGATGCCGCGGCCGAGCAGGGCGCCGGTGCCGTAGCCGACCGTGGTCAGATAGACCGCGCCGTTGGGCACGAAGACGGATTTATAGTCCTGTTCGCTCATGCCGCCCTTGCCGATGATTATCTTGGCCCCGGAAATCTGAAACCACTGGGCGAGCCACTTGGAAAAGCGAAAACTGGCGGTGGCGGTGACCGCGCCGACATCGAAGCTGCCGTCCTCGCGTTGGGCGGCCGCCGGCGAACAGTGGAAATTCACATTAGTCAGGGCTTCGAGCGGCACCGGCGGCGCCATGCCATCGCCAAGGATGCGCTGATAGACGCCTTCGCGGCCGGTATAGATCACACCGTCCAGGTAGACCACATCGCCGAGTTCGAGCTCGGCGAGCGCCGCCGCGGTTACCGGGGTTTCGAGGCGGCGGGTTCGGAGCTTGCCGGGGTTTGAGGCCATTCGATACTGTTCCGTCGCATGTAGGGGGTGAACCAGGCCGGATCGGTGCGCCGCTCGACGTGGCCGTCGCTATGGATGCGGGCGACGGCTCGGCGCGACGACAAACAAAAGGAATGCACGCTGATCGGCATGCCGCCGGTATGGGTGTAGCCGACCTCGACATGGCAATCGACGACCATGGACGTGCCGGTGAAGCCCATGGCGCCCATGCCGATGTCGTTGCCCATACCGGCAAGCTCGAGCTCCAGCGCGGCGATCTCCGGGTCGGGATGGCGGTCGCCGACCGTGCGCAGGCAGGCGGCCTGCTTGCCGAGAACCATGCAGGCGTCCTTGGAGCCGCCGAGGCCGATGCCGACAATGGCCGGCTGGCAGGCCAGGCCGCGCTTGCCGAACGCTACCATGACGTCGAGGAAAAAGCGCTTGATGCCGTCGATGCCGTCGCCTGGAAACAGCATGCGGTAATCGGTGCCGAACAACCCGCCTTTGTGGACCACGGTGACGTCGACCCAATCGGCATCGGGCTCGAAACTCCAATCGATCTCGGGAGCATTGACGCCGACATTGTTGTTGTTGTCTTGGCGGCTCAACGGATGCACCCGGTTCGGCCGGAGCGGGATTGCCTGGGTGGCGTCGGCCGTGGCCTGGCGGAGCGCTGTCTCAAGCGCGATGAAGCCGCCTTCCAGGGACGCTTCGTTGCCCATTTTCACATAGTAACGCGGCAGCCCGGTATCGGCGCACATCGGGCGTTTGTCCTGCTTCGCCGCCTGCCAGTTCTCCAGCATGGCATCAAGCACGAAACCGGACAGCGCGCCGGCTTCGCGGTCGCGCAGCACGTGAATGCCGGCCAGGTAATCGTCCGGAATTTCGATGGCGGCGTCGGCCATCAATTGATAGGCGGTGTCTCTGATCACGGCCTGCGGAATCACAGTCGCGCTCCTTATTGTCGCTTAGGTCGGTGGCGCCCCGGCCGCGTCGGCAATCAAGGATTGGCCGGGCTCGACAATGCTGAAGTCTACGCTTTTGGTGGTGACCCGCAAGCCGGCGTCGGATCCTTCGACCACGGTATAGCGGGTTTGATCCAAGTCGCCGGTTTCCGGGTAATCCTCGCGATAATGCGCGCCGCGGGAATCTTCGCGGGCCAGCGCGGCTTCGGCGATGACTTGGCTAATCAGGATTTGGCTCTCCAGGTTAAGCCAGTCGTGCCAGGTCAGGTTAAAGGCAGGATTTGTGTCGGTGATACCGGTTTCCGACAGTTCCTTGGCGAAGTCGTGCAAGTCACCGGCGGCCTCCCTGAGGCTGGCTTCGGTGCGGAGGATACCGACTTTGTCCCACATCAGTTGCTGCAGGCGTTCGCGTACGCCGTTGAGATCGCCGGCCGGCCGCCCGAATGGCCGGCGGGTGCGTTCTGCGGCCTGTTCCAACGCCGCCGCATCCGGCTCGCGCCAGGCGCGCTGGGCTTGGACGTAGGGCGCCATACGGTCGCCGGCGATACCGCCGAACACGGTCGAGTTGGCGACGCCGTTGCCGCCCAAACGGTTGGCGCCATGGACACCGCCGGAATCCTCGCCGGCGGTGAAAAGGCCGTCCAGCGACGTGGTGCAGTCGATCTCGAATTCGATGCCGCCCATCATGTAATGCGCCGTCGGCACCACCTCGACGCGGTCGCCGGCCAGATCGAAGCCGCAATCGGCACAGCGTTTGACCATGCCGGTGAACTGTTTGGCCACTTTGTCGGGCCCGAGATGCTTCATTTCGATATAGACACCGCCATGGGGTGTCGTGCGGCCGGCCCGCATTTCGCTGAAGATGCCGCGCGATACGATGTCACGGGTGGCGCGTTCTCCGTGGTCGTGGACACCAAGCATGAAACGCTCGCCGGCGCCGTTCAGCAAATAGCCGCCGGCGCCGCGCAGGCCCTCTTCCAGGACTGTGCCGGTCATCCTGGTGTCGCGCCCAGCCAACAACCCGGTCGGATGAAATTGCACCATCTCCATATCGCGGAGCCCCAGCCCGGCGCGTAGCGCCATGGCCATGCCGTCGCAGGATTTGTCGCCGGACGGCGTGTGATAGAGATACATGGTAGGGCCGCCGCCGGTCGCCAGCAGCACCGCCTTGGCGGCAACGAAGCGCAGGCCGCCGGTCCGCATATCGATCATCAGGACGCCAGCCAACGCGGTGCCGTCCGCGGTCGGGATCAGGGCGACGGCGCGGTGTTCTTCGAGCCGTTGGATGCCGCGCGCCCAGACCTGCTCGGCCAGGCGATTGACGATTTCGATGCCGGTCAGGTCGCCCTTATGCACGGTGCGGTCGAAGCTTTGGCCGGCGAAGGCCTTTTGGTGCAGGCTGCCGTCCGGATTGCGGTCGAAGAAACAGCCGACCTCGTTTTCAAGCTCCTGGATACGCTCGACCGCGCCCTCGACCAGGCGCCAGGCGAGATCCTGGCGCGGCAGCCATTTGCCGCCGACGATGGTGTCCATGAAATGGCGCTCGAGCGAATCGCCTTCGGCCATGGCGACGTTGTAGCCGCCCTGCACCATGCGGGTGCAACCGCATTTGCCAAGCAGTCCCTTCACCGCGACGGTGACCGCCAAATCCGGCGCGCTTTGCAGCGCGTGCAGCGCCGCAAACAGGCCGGCGCCGCCGCTGCCGAGGATCAGGATATCGGTTTTCATGTGCTCGATCATCGGCGCTCACAGGGGGTTCAGCAAAAACAACAGGCCGGCAAGCAGAGAGAAGCCGATGCCGACACCGGCGGCGGTCTTGCGTTCGCTTGACCAGGGCAACATTTCCAAGGCCAAGAGGCGCAGGCCGAGGCTGAAATGCAGGGCAAAGGCGACGACCAGCAAGGTTTCGGCGAGCTTGACCCAGGGGGTTGTCGTCCAATCGAGAAACCGGTCCATGGCCCCGCCGGCATCGAGCGCCAGGCCGAGAACCACGAAATGTGCTGGCAGAAAAAGCGCCAACGCCAGGCCGGAGAGCCGGTGGATCAGCGCGGCATAGAAGCCCACATGGCGTTGCGAGGCACGTATCATGAGAGCACCAGGCCAAAAAGAGCGCGCCCGCCGAGCACCAACAGTGCCAGGCCAAAAAGCACCATCGCGCCGTCGAGCGAGCGTCCCGACCAGGCCGTCCATTCCCGGAGAATGGCGCGCAAGCCGATCGGCGCATGGATCGCCGCCACGAACACAAACAGCCCGTAATAGAGCCCGAGCGCCCAGCTTCCCCGGGTCCGCTCGAGGATGGCGGCGGCGCTTAAGTCTTCACCGGATACCACGACGATCAGCGCCAAATGGCCAAGCACCAAGGGCGCCAGGACGAGCGCCGATAGCCGTTGCATCTGGAACAGGCGGATTTCCATGGATTTTAAGCCTGGCGCCTGAACAGGCCGCCCAGCACGTGCCGTTTTAGGCTCGCAACCGCCATCGCCGGCTCCAATTCCATCGGGCAGTGGGCACTGCAACTGCCGTGACCGTGACAGGTGATGCAGCCGCCGGTGTCCGCCACAGCTCTGGTGAGGCCGGCCCGGTCGCCGTCGCGAACGTCGTTCATCAAACTCCAGGCCCGGTTGAGCGCGGCCGGCCCGACGTAGGTCTCGTCCCAGGCGACGGTGTCGCAGGCGGCATAGCAGACCGCGCAATTGATGCATTCGATGGCATGGTCGGCGGCCCGGCGTTCGGCCGATTGCGGCTGCACCGGTGCCGGCGGATCGGCGCGTGTCGCGGTCGGGACGAAGCGGCCGCGGGCGCGTTGCCACTTTTCGAAGAACGGGTCGAGATCGCAGGCAAGGTCGCGGATCACCGGCAGGTTGCGGAGCGGTGCCAGCTTGAGTGTGTCGTTCTTCGCCACGCTTTCCACATGAGTGCGGCAGGTCCAGCGTGGCCGGCCGTTTACAGTCATGGCACAGGAACCGCACATGCCGACCCGGCAGGCAAAACGATAGGCGAGCGCCGGTTCCAGATGGCGCTGGATCCAGGTCACCACGTCGAGCACGGTCTGACTGTCTTGCCGGGGCACCGTGTAGCGCTGAAACTGGCCGTCATCCGTGCCGCGCCATACCCAGACGGTTAGTTCCGTTGCTGATGCCATGCCCTGCTCCAAGCCGTCACAAGGATTGCTTGTCACAGATTTAGGGGTCGCGCAAGCGCCGGCGGCGGGGCATGCTTGGGGTGTCAAAGGCGAGGAGATGGGAGAATTGATCGGATGGAAGCGGGGCTAGCGCCACAAGCGGCAATAGGTGGCCTCGGCAGCGGCGCGGAGCATTTGCCGCCGGACTGTCGTGGCATGAATTTCTACGACATCGACCACGGTCTTCAGGCGCTGTTGGACATCTACATGGACCAGGCGTTGCGCGACCACATGCAGCCACATTTCCACCGGCTCGGCGCGCTCGCGGGCGGCCGCCTCGAT
>Ga0315336_1000753_pt1 | contig 78574 bp, 56 predicted proteins | sample ASW5metaG_FD_204512 | JGI IMG/M metagenome (GOLD analysis project Ga0315336, IMG submission 204512) | Ammonia-oxidizing marine archaeal communities from Monterey Bay, California, United States - ASW #5 | ecosystem: Environmental > Aquatic > Marine > Intertidal zone | place: USA: California... | reverse complement strand
GCGCATGTAAGTGTTGTCGAACACGCCATGATGCGTCGGCCCGTCGGGCCCACAAACTCCCGAACGGTCCAAGCAGAAGGTCACCGGTAGATTCTGTAACGCCACCTCCTGGAATATCTGATCGAAGCTGCGCTGAAGAAACGTGCTGTAGATGTCGACGATTGGCCGGATGCCCGACTTCGCCATCCCGGCGGCAAAGGCGACGGCATGGCCTTCGCAGATTCCCGTATCGAAAAAACGGTCGGGGAAGTCTTCCCGGATCTTGCCAAGCTTGTTGCCTTCACACATGGCCGCCGTCAACACCGTCACCTTGGAGTCGCGCTTCATGGCGGCGTAAATCGCATCGCTCACGGCGTTCGAATAGGCGGGCGACGAATTCTTCTTGACCGAGATGATGTCGTTGTTTTTATCGCGCTGAAATGCGGCGGGCGTGTGAAAGCGGACAGGGTCTTCCTGCGCGGGCTGAAACCCGTGCCCTTTTTCGGTGAAGACGTGCAGCAACACCGGGCCACGAATGTGCTTGACTAATTCTAGGTAGCTACGCAACGCGAAAATGTCGTGTCCGTCCACAGGGCCGATGTAACGAAACCCCATCTCCTCGAACAACATGCCACCATGCAGGAACATTTTGACGGCGTCTTTGAAGTGCCCCAGCACGTTCTCTGCCGATTCCCCCACGATGGGGACCTTGTTGAGAATCCAGGAAATATCTCGCTTCAGCCCATTGTAAAACGGCGCGACGCGCGCCTTGTCGAGATAACTCGCCAGCCCTCCAACCCGCGGGCAGATTCCCATTTGGTTGTCGTTGAGAATGACCAGAACGTCCTTCTTGAGACCGGCCGCATTGTTCATCGCCTCGAATACAATTCCCGATGGCAGTGCTCCGTCACCAATCACCGCGACAGCCTTGCGCTCGTCGTCGAACAACAAGTCATCAGCGGTCTTCAGCCCCAATACGGTCGACACGCTCGCTCCCGCGTGGCCGGTCATGAACAGATCGTAGGGGCTCTCTTCGGGGTTGGGATACCCCATCAGGCCGCCCTTTTGGCGAATCGTCTGAATCTCAGAAAACCGTCCAGTCACCAGTTTGTGCGGATAGATTTGGTGCCCCGTATCCCAGATCAGCCGATCCTTTGAGAAATCGAAGACCACGTGTAGCGCAATGCACAGTTCAACCACTCCCAGGTTACTGGCAAAATGGGCCGTCCGATCGGAAACGAGGTTGCAGAGAGTCTCGCGGATTTCCGACGCCAGTTGAGTGAGTTGTTCGTCCGAGAGTCCCGAAAGATCCTTCGGAGACTGCACTTCAGGGAGAATCTGGAGTTTCATCAATGATCTCTTTCCAAAACAAACCGAGCCAACGCTTCCAATCGCCGGCCATGCCCGCCGAGCGCCGCGATCGAGCCGCATGCCCGCTCGATCAACTGCTTCGATTTCTCCTGACTCTGCTGGACGCCCAGCAGTGACGGATAGGTCAGTTTGCCGTGATCGGCATCCTTGCCAACTCCTTTTCCCATCTTCTCGCGGTCACCGGAGACGTCCAGTAAATCATCCGCAATTTGGAACGCCAAGCCAACACACTCGCCATAGTTCTTGAGCATGGCGATCGTTTCCGGCGGTGCCGCGGCAATTCGGGCACCCATCGTCAGCGCGCAACTGAGCAGACACCCCGTCTTACGCCGATGAATCGACTCAAGTTGGACGATATCCGTATTTTGGGCGTCTTCGGCCTGAAGATCGGCCATTTGACCGCCGACCATTCCAGCGGCGCCGGCCGCCTGAGCGAGATCGGCACAGCAGTCAGCCGCCACGTCGCCAGGCCTGACGTCGGTTGCCAGGATCTCGAACGCCAAGGTCAACAGGGCATCCCCAGCAAGAATCGCCGTTGCTTCTCCAAACTGGACATGGTTCGTCGGCCGGCCGCGCCGCAGATCGTCGTCGTCCATCGCAGGGAGGTCGTCGTGGATCAGCGAGTAGGTATGCACCATCTCTATGGCGCACGCGGCTGGCAGGGCATCTTCCACGCGGCCCCCGCAGGCTTCGCTGGCCAACAGCACTAAGACCGGGCGCAACCGTTTCCCTCCGGCGAGCAGACTGTAGGCCATTGCCTCCCGCAGCTGCGCGGGGCAGTCGGAGCCCCCACGTTGCACGTAATCTTCCAGTCTTGAATTGATGCTCTCAACCAACGCCTGCCATGACTCGTCAAGAAGCATCACGGAGCCTGACATATCGAATCCCTGAACAATCTCCGCTCCAGCGCAAACTGGGAGAACCGAGAGCGATCGGTCGTCTGCTCGTTACAAGCCACGAGCTTTTTTCGGCCGCCGCCACACCATAACCATCGTAACCGATTGGAAAGTTGACGAGAATACCAACACCCCGGCGAAGGGAGCTCGCAGCGCGAACCTCGGCGGCAAATGAAACCCGACGAATTATGTGTGGCCCGTCGCCAACAAGAGGCCCAGCCGGCACGCGTTCAGATAGTCATCGACGTGAAGCTCTTCATTGACGGTGTGCGCGTGCCGCTGCCCGCAGCCCAGAGTGACTGTCGGCAAGCCGCGTGCCGACAACCAATTCGCGTCGAGCCCACCGTTGGCGATTTGGACGATCGGGTCGAGCCCGATCGCCTGCACGGCCGAAATGGCCGTCTTCACGCAAGGCTGCTTTTCTGACAGTCGGAACGACTCGTATCGCAGTTCCGATGAAAAACGCACGCCGGCCGGCCGGCCTTCGTCGTTCTTAACGGCCTGCGCTGCTTTCTCGAAGGCCCGGCGAAACTCCTTGAGAAGCCGTTCCCGAAATCGCGGATCATGGCTGCGTACCTCGGCATGAAGCGTCAAGTGCGGCGTGACGACATTCGTCGCTTCCCCGGCGTTCACATACCCGATGTTGCTCGTTCCAACGTTCGCTCCCTTGATCACCAGACCGTGCCAACCATTGCTCACGAGGTCCGCGATGGCCAACCCGGCAACGGCGATGGCGCTCACTCCCTGTTCAGGCCGCGCGCCGGCGTGGCTGGCGATCCCGTCGATCTCGATTTCCATGTTGTAGTCGCCAGTGGCACCAATCGTTACGTGATACGCCGACCCGCCATCCCAGTTGAAGCATAGATTCGGCCGCCCCAACTTTCCGATGCTCGCGTATCGCACTCCGTACAAGCCGATCTCTTCTTGCACCGGCCAGAAAAGCGTCAACGGCGGGTGCGGTAGCCGCTGGCGCCGAATCTCGAGGATCGCGTTCAGTATGACGCTGGCACCAGCGCGATCGTCGGCGCCGAGGGCGGTATGCGGATCGCGCGAGGTGATGACGTTTCCGCGACGAACGGGACGGGAGCCGACGCACAGCGGAACCGTGTCGATGTGCGCCATCAGCAGCCTTCGAGGCCCACGAACCGTTCCCGGCACTTTAACGATCAGGTTGCCACACTCCCCGTTGAGGGGGCTTTTTCGCGGCACGCGGTCTTCAACGACGGCTGTTTTCTTGATGCCGGCCGCACGCAGTTTCCGTCGGATGAGCGCTGCGACCTGCGCCTCATCGCCGCTCTTTCCCGGAACGGCCATCATCTCCAAGACGAGATCGACGGCCGCTTTTCGATCGACGTCCGGCAGCTCGCCGGAATCCAACGCGCTCATGTATCAATCAACCAACCAGCGCAGCATGATCACTCCTCGCACGTCGATAGAATTAGACGCAACGCCATAGAACGCGCTCCCTGCGCACCATTCGACTGGTCTGCAAATGTTACTCGCATCGCAAACGCGATTCACTCGCGATCAAGATCCGTCCCCCGCATTTCGGGGGCGGATCGATCGCGGCCGGGTGACACACCGGCACTCAACAGTATAGACGCCGCTCACTTCGCCTTGGCAGTCGTCTTATACGTTCCGGACTTGTCGTCGTGCGAGAACTCGTCGTTGCCGTAGAGACACTGGTACACGACGTTCTTGAAGTCAGTACTGTTCGACTTGTACCCCGAAGCAAGCGTCTTGTCCGCGATTTGGGCGAGCGTGAGCCCCTTTTTGTTGCGGCCGAGAATCTCATTGATGGTCTGTCGCAGCGGACGCTTGTTCTTAGGTCGCTTGCGCACCGCTCTGAGCCGCGAGAATTTGCCGTTTCTGGAATTCCCGCCTCCTAACTTGGCGATTTCCTTTTCTGCGCCCATAAGATCGCGCTCGAGCTTTTTCTTTTTCTTGAGCAACCGCTCAAGTTTGATCTTTCGACGCGCGAGCAAGTCTTCAAGTTCAGCAACTGTCAATTGGTTACTCGGTTTGGCCATAGTGAGACTTCTCCAAAACAATGGGTGAGATGGGCTTGAAAGAATCTCAATCCTGACGGAGTCTTTCAAGTTCGGTAGCGACGCACGTCGCCAACCTATCGATGTCGCCAGACCGTGAGTCAATATCCCATTAACCTGTGTCAAGGTCCGTCGTAGAATCGTTTCGAGGATTTATGCGTTTAGCCGATGCCGCTCTTATCGGCAATCGTGCCGACGTTGGGCGGTCGGCGATTCCGGCATGCTTACGCACTCGCGTGGGCCCGAATCACAAGACTGAAATCGGCATTCTGCCAGTGCATGGACGGGTGCGTGGCAAGTTACCGTCAACTCAGCCAAAACGTGTTTCCTTGCGGTGAGGCTCCATCTCTAAGCCGCTGAAACAAAAGCGTGATACATCCCTCCTGCGGCATAAACATTATCTTCGTTTGCCAGATCCGGTAGGGTGCGAAAGACGGTCGAAAAAGGCACGTCGTGCGAACCTCACAAGAAAAGATGACGACACACTACATCCTAGTTTATTTATCCACAAAAACTTTTTCCTATTCAACCCCGTCGACGTCTGTTGTTCCACAAATCGAAAAAACGGATGAATGCGTACCAAAAGTATTCCGTACTTGCACACCGCCAATAATGGTCTTTTCAGTGTCGACTCAAGCCAATTAGCAATAAGAACGGATGTTTTGTACAGCGAATATCGAGCAGCGCCGCGCCCCTTAAATAGATATTCCATGAACGGTGCGCAGCCATCGGTAGGACGTCGTGACGGCCATCGGTAGGACGTCGTGACGGCCATCGTCCAACTGATTCAGCGGCACTGGCCGTCGAGACGTTGTCATCATTTCTCGTCTCGAGTTGTCAACGATTCGGAAGTTAGCCGATCAAAACAATGATCGCGAAACTTGCCGGGATCGAGTTCGACGGCGGCTTCCCGCATTCGAATTTGAGTGGAAAGTCTCTGGTCGACGACTTCTGTCTTGTTTTCGAAAGAACATCTCAACGACCAACCCGCAGAATTGAAAACGAAAAGCCGTCGCGAGGAGATCTGAGATTGTGGCCGGTCAAACGCGACTCAGTGACGCGATCGGGGTTCCTGGACGCGACCAATGGTGCAAACACCACGGAATCCGAACTGCCGCCTGCTGTCTCTGATTCGCTCGTCGTGGCAGGCTCGCCGGCTGGAAACGGTCAATACGCGCCTCGCGCAGCCAGTTTCTAGCGCGGCAGCCGCCAAGCAGTCACGCTCGCCACATCTCTCCTAAACATCCCCATGCTCCATTTCCTGAGTCGCTCTCTGAGGACACTCATGAATCCAGAGAGATGAAACGAGTGATGTCGATAACGCCTCAAAAGGGGGGCGAAGGAATTCTGCCTTCATCGGCCCGGACAGGCTACGCATAAGTCGCTGCATCTAAACAGGATAACACGTATTGCCCGGGCATGTTGAACTCGACTACAATTCGCCGCATTTTTGACGCCAGGCGCTGGTTCTCAGCATAGGCCGCATTCCGTCTGACTGGAAAGCGACGGATGATTCGTTCGCCGTTCATCTGCCTGAAACACATAACGTTCGCCATCTTGGCGATGGGCGTCATGGTTGTGACGCTCGAGGTTGCGCTGCGCGTACAGGATTCCTACACGGGCGAAGTTGTCTCAAACCGAGTAACGACCGACCCGTTGATCTCGCCTTCGTGGTATGCCCATCACGAACTCCGACCGCTGGCCCGTTTCGTGGGACTCAACCCGGACAGCGGCGAGAGAGTGGAAATCACGACGAACGGCTTCGGTTTGCGTGGTTCGGAAATTGCGGTCCCAAAGCCGGCCGGCGTTTATCGAATTCTTTGCCTGGGAGACGAAACAACGTTCGCTCCCGGCATCGCGGCCGGGAAATGCTTTAGCGGACGCCTGCACCAACTTTTACAGCAGAACAGCGGGCGGGAGATCGAGGTCATAAATGCGGGCGTTCCGGGCTATTGTCCGTTACTTTCGTATTTGCAGGTCAAGCATTCGTTACTCTGCCTACAGCCCGATTTGATGATACTCAATTTCGACATGTCGGACGTCGCCGACGATCATCGGTTTCGCCGCCATACGCAACACGGGAAAAACGCGGCGCCGCTCGCCTGTCCGAATCCGGCATTCGCTCGTAAGAAATCGCCTTCATCGAGCCAACTTGTTGACCGATTCTTGATTCCGAGATGGGGCGCGCAGCGGTTGGGACGTCTTTGGCTGGGCCACAGCCCTGTCGATAATCGCCACGATATCGATCTGAAAACTGGACGCTACGCATGGTTGAAAGACCAACCCCCCGACTGGTCGATCTACGTCGAGCATGCCTTGACGCCGATCGATCACCTCCACCAGCTTGCTCGTGATATTTCCTCGCCGCTGATCGTGGCCACCTATCCCACACCTTGGCAAGTCTCTGCCACGGCGAGCAACGGCAAGGGAGTTCGCGCGCGGGCCGGCATCCCGGAAAACGTTCGCTTCGAAAATGCGGTTCCGTTCGAAACCATTGCGAATTTTGTACAGTCCCGAGGAATCCTCCACTGCAACACCGAACAATTGTTCCAGACCGAACACGATCCGGACCGGCTTTTTCAGACGAACGCGGCTAGAATTTCAGAAGAGGGTCACGAACTCTATGCGGGTGAGTTGGCCCGCTTCGTCATCCAACACATACCGGCAATCATGAACGACGGCCGCTACCCTCGACATCCGACGCATGCCGTGCACACACGATCGACGACGATTCGCTGAACACCCCGGCGGAGACACACGCAGCGCGCAGCTTGCCAAGTACAGTGCGATCAAGTGCCGTTCGCTGATGACGCACAAAAATGTCCTGAGGCCGACTCAAGTCGGGTCAATTTGAAAAAGAGGTATCACGACAATGGCATTGTACGAATCTGTCGTCCGCTATTTCGATGAGGCCGCGGCGCTGATGGGCCTATCGAAAAATATGCAGACGCTGCTGCTGACGCCTCGTCGCGAGGCCAAAGTCCAGGTGAGTATCGAACGCGACAACGGCGAGATCGCGACGTTCATCGGCTTTCGAATGCAGCATGACAACGCCCGCGGACCGATGAAGGGCGGACTTCGGTTTCACCACAGAGTCGACGGCGACGAAGTGTTGGCACTGGCGACTCTCATGACGTGGAAGACCGCGATTGTGAATGTGCCCTACGGTGGCGCGAAGGGAGGCATCGCCGTCAACACCCGAGAGTTGAGCATCGGTGAACTCGAGCGCGTGACGCGGAAGTTCGTAGACGAAATTCACGACGTCATCGGCCCGGACAGCGATATTCCCGCCCCCGACATGGGTACCAACGCCCAGGTCATGGCCTGGATCATGAATCAATACGCCAAGTTTCACGGTTTCAACCCGGCGTGCGTCACCGGGAAGCCATTGGAACTTCACGGCTCCGAGGGGCGTGAAGAGGCCACCGGGCGAGGCGTCGTAACAACGGCGGCCGCTCTGTTGGAACGCTCGCGGCGGAATATAAAGGACACGAGCTTTGCGCTTCAAGGCTTCGGCAATGTGGGCAGCTTCGCGGCACGGTTTCTCCACGAACGTGGTTCCAAAGTCGTTGCCGTCTCCGACGCGTTTGGCGGAATCCTTAACGCCGAGGGACTCGACATTCCGGCACTTGTGAAATACGTGGCGAGTCACGAAGGTGTCACCGGCTTCCCGGAGTCCGAAGCGATCTCAAACGAAGAACTTTTGGTGTCCGATGTTGACGTGCTCATTCCTGCCGCACTCGGGGGCGTGTTGACGCGCGAGAACGCGCCGCATGTTCGGGCGAAGTTCGTCGTCGAGGCCGCCAATAGCCCGGTCGACCCCGATGCCGACGAGATTTTCATGAAGCGAGACATTATCGTCCTACCGGATGTTCTCGCTAACGCGGGCGGAGTGACGGTCAGCTATTTTGAATGGGTCCAAAACCGGCAGCATTTTCGCTGGGAACTCGACCGCGTCCGCGACGAACTCGACCGAATCATGATGGATAGCTTTGATAAGACATGGAAAATTGCCGAAGAGAAGAAAGTCTCGCTCCGGCAAGCAGCCTATTTGCTCGGCATCGGCCGTGTAGGTCGCGCCACCGTTCTGGGGGGAATTTAGAAACAATGACAACGCCTGATCCTGACGGCACACAATGCGCTCTCTTCGCTGACATGACGCTCGACGAGCGCCAACAGGTGCTCGAATTGGTGGAACACGAAACATACAGCGCCCGCGAGGTCATCATTCGCGAGGGTCTCTCCACGCAAATTCTATGGATCATCGTGCGGGGACGATGCGAGGTCGTCAAACTCCTAAAAGACAAGTCCGAAAAGGAACTGGCCGGACTCAGACCGGGTTCCGTCTTCGGCGAGATGTCATTCTTTCACCCGGCTCCGCATTCGGCATCGGTGCGAGCGTTGACCGACGTCGAGGTGATGCGACTGTCGCGTGAGCGATTCGACCAGCTTTGCGAGTCCAGTCCGCCCGCTGCACTCAAAATCACCGAGAGTATGGTGGGCGTGATTGCCCAACGTCTACGATGCATGGATGATTGGATGTGCGACCTGATCGAACAGCCAGACGTCGTGAGCCACCAGGAAGAATGGCAGGAATTCCGCGCCAAACTGTATGCCGATTGGGAATTCTAACGTGACCTGTACCGCTGTGCGCTCGATCAATTGTCTTTCGCCATCGTGTTAAAGGCGAGGTCGGGTTGTGCCGGCAACTCGTTTTGGCTGTCGAAAGAACGCCATCGCTGCCCTTAAACATCGACCTTCAGAGGACTCAACCAACGTCCTCTCGCACCTGCGATCCCGGCTCAGATCGGTGTATCGAAGCGGACCGACCTGTTCTTGGGGCAGGCATCACCAGTTGACACAATTTTCGAGTTTCCCGATACTTCGTGCAGCGAGGCGTGTCCTTCTTGATGGCGCTTAAGACATGGTTGTGATGGCCTATTCGATCGTAGACAGGATGCCAAATTGCGACGCCCCATTCTGTTATTCCACCCTATTCTTCCGTGATCGCGAATGCGTTTCGGACCGCCATGACTGATCTGTCCCAATACACGCACAAAGTCGCCACACAGGCGAAGAGGTCTGCGCGCCGGGTGGCGACGGCAGCGGGGGGCCAAAAGATTGCCTGGCTCCGTCGTTCGGCCGAGTTGATTGGCCAGCGATCGTCAGAGATCTACGACGCGAACGCGCGCGATATCGATAAGGCGCCGGAATACGGTTTGACGGACGCCGCCACCGATCGACTCAGGTTAACCGATGCACGTCTGGCCGGGTTGGCCGATGCGCTCGAGCAGATCGTCAGGCTTCCCGATCCCGTCGGCGAAGTGATCGATAGCAACGTTCGGCCGAACGGATTGTTGGTGACGCGCATCCGCGTGCCGCTGGGAGTTGTCTTTTTCATTTACGAATCGCGTCCGAACGTGACCGTCGATGCAGCGGCGCTCTGCGTCAAAAGCGGCAACGCTGTCATCTTGCGGGGCGGAAAAGAGGCACTCTACAGTAATCAGGCGCTACACCGCATCATGAGCGATGCACTGGACGACGTCGGCCTGCCGAGAGATGCCGTTCAGCTTGTGGAGACCACCGACCGGGAAGCCGTCGGCCATTTTCTGAAGCACGATGACTTGATCGACGTGGCAATCCCACGCGGTGGAAAGTCGTTGATCGAACGCGTTTCCAACGAAGCCAGAATGCCGGTCATTAAGCATTTTGACGGCGTGTGCCACGTCTATGTCGATGCAGGCGCCGATCTGAATATGGCGGAACAGATTACGGTCAACGGGAAATGCCAGCGTCCAGGGGTGTGCAATGCCACCGAGACGCTATTGGTGCACGCGGGAATCGCGGCAAAGTTCTTGCCACTGGTGGCGGCTTCGCTGAAATCGGCGGGCGTCAGCCTACGATGTTGCGCCCGTTCGCGAGAAATCTTACCGGATTCAGAGCCCGCTGACGAAGACGATTTTCGAACCGAGTACTTGGACCTGATTTTGTCTGTGAAGATTGTCGACGGTGTCGACGAGGCGATCGAACATATCAATGACTACGGCTCACATCATACGGATACCATCGTGACGCACGACCTGCCCACGTCGGAGAAGTTCGTGGCAAATGTCGATTCCGCGGCCGTCATCGTCAACGCGAGCACGCGGTTCAACGACGGCGGCGAATTCGGTCTCGGCGCGGAAATTGGAATTAGTACGGATAAGTTTCATGCTCGCGGGCCGTGCGGCCTGCGCGAGTTGACGAGTTACAAGTACGTTGTCCACGGCTCGGGGCAGATCAAAACGTAACAATTCGCGACGCACGTCGTGCCGTGGAATAGATAAGAGTTTTCGACATCAGATCGCGGCCGAAATTCGTTCGATGATTGTCGAACAGACATCGGCCGTCGGGTACTTTGAGACAGACCCCAAAAGCGGCAGGCGCGCGAATCGGTCTCACATTTGAATCATTCCATTCTGCGAAGTAACGGAGCCACGGATGGCCGACGTTCTTAGCCAATCGGAACTCGAATCACTGCTGTCAACGCTTGACCCGCAAGCTCAAGACGTAAAGCCCGCCACTGTACCATCTCACGGTGACGAGTTGCGGTCGTCGATCACCGTGTACGATTTCAAGCGTCCCGAACGCGTCAGTAAGGAACAGATGCGCGCCTTCCAAGCGTTGCACGATGGCTTTAGCCGCGAATTCGGAGCCGCGATGAGCGGCATGCTGCGGAGCATTATCGAGGTCAAATTGATCAGCGTCGATCAGCTTACGTTCAGCGAATTCATATTCAGCCTGGAAAACCCAACCTGTCTCAATCTGATGCACTCTGCGGGGCTCGATGGGCACGTCATTCTCGATTTGAATCCGACGATCATTTTTCCGATCGTCGATCGCCTTCTCGGCGGTGGCAAGGCACCACGGCCGGATGTTCCCAAACGGCCGCTCACAGAGATTGAACTGAAACTCGTCTCACGCATCACGAAGTCCGCCATCGACGGCTTGGAGAAATCGTGGAAGAACATCTGCGATCTAAAACTTGAAGTCAGTCAGGTCGAGAGCAACCCGCAGCTCGTACAGATCGTACCGCCGAACGAGGTTGTCGTTCTCATCAGCTTCGAGATTGTGATGGGCGAGACCCGCGGAATCATGAACCTGTGTATTCCGTTTAATACGATCGAGCCGCTGGCGGGCAAACTTTCGTCGGACACCTGGGCGACATACACAAAACGAGCCGCTGATGCCCGACAGAAGTTGAACCTCGAAGCGGGCATTGGGAACGCGAGCGTGGAAATGGTCGTCAGACTCGCCGACACCGACTTGAGCGCTCAGGAAGTGATGAACCTCTCCGTCGGAGATGTCATCATGACGGAGAAAAGTTGCAAACAGGGCCTGAACGTGTTTGTCGAAGATCGCCCCATGTTTCTCGGCTACGCGGGTCTGATCAAGGGCCACAAGGCCGTTCGCATTTCCGAAACAGTTTCGCGTCCAGAAGACCTCGTGGAACAGCAGCTCGGCACGTCCCAACCCGAAGCCAATGATTTGCCCCCGGCAGAGCCGCAAGGCGGCTGACGGTAGGCTCGCATCGCGCGTTGGGCGATTTCGCGACGACTTGAATCAAAAAGTCGGCCCTGCCTGTCAATCGATCGTCGCTGCCAGATGCTCCAGGCGTTCGTGAATGGCCCGCAAACGCGCCAGGACGCGTTCGGGTTGCGGGAAGACCCATCGATCGACGTAAGCGCGTTCGACCCAAGTCATTCCGCTGAGTAACACTCCGCTAGCATCGAGAATGTGGACCAATCCTCGTTCATCCAGCGTTAGCGGATGGTGCCGCCCGTATTCGTCCAGCGCGGAATCCCAGGCTGCGTGATCGTCGCCGACGAGGCTCCCCAACAAACGCGCCAAGTCGGTCGCCACGTTTTCGCTGCGGCATTCAGAAGCATCAATCAGCCCCGTGACGGTATCGCCTGTGAGCAATACGTGGTCGTGCCAAATATCTCGTAGGCACGGCTGGAGCCGAAAGGACAACTGCTGGGCCTGCTGAAGCTGATTTTCGATCAGCGGAGACACGCGTTCGTAAAAACGAATCACTTGCCGGGCCGTGTCGAGAAATTCTGAACGCGACTCGCCTCGCATGGCATTTTCGGCCATGCCAAGCCGACCGGAATTCCAGCGTTCGATCAATCGTCGTCGTTGGGCCACCGCCGGAGAAGGGGCGGCGTTCTCACCCAAGAACCAGGTCCGCTCGACCGCCGTTGGTTCGAAGTCGATGGTCGAGGCGTGCCACTGGGCAAGGCTGGCCACGATCGCACGCAGCCGGGGTTCGTTTGGATTGCTCAAAAAGTCAGCCCGGCCCGGTAACCAGGGTTCGAGTTGCCACAGGCGGTCGTCGAGTTTGATCAACGTCGCGCCCGATTCGGTCGCGACTGGGACGGCCACCGGCACCGTTCCGCGTGCCGAGGCGTGCCGCAACAGCCGATGAAGACCCAGGATGCGTTGTCTCGGCAACGTCTCCCGTGGCCATCCGCGCAAGCAGAAACTTCCCGCCTCCGTCGCGATTCGCGAAATGATCGCCCCGCTGAATCCGGTTGAAGGAAGCGGGACCGGTTCGGCGACCGGCCGATAGCGGTCCGGGTAATGCTCCAACACACGTTGAATCGTTTTAATCGCCATATCGAACCTTGGGCGCAGTCATGTCTCACTTCGCATGCAGCCGATGAACGCCGATATCTCCCCATGTCGAGATTACGAAACGACTTCCCATGATCGCATGAAAGACGACGGATGCAAATGATGCGAACACGACACTTTTTCCTTGTGGCGGGCATGGGCCAATGCCGTTGCGCGGCTTGACTCGACCACTACGCACGCCAACGCGGAAATCTTCGAGTGTAGAGCCGTGCCTCAAAACGAAACACAGCCCGCGTCATTGACAGAACAGGATCAACAGGGGTAGAAATGATGATACAGAATGAGCGACCCAGACGTGTTTCTTGGTACAAAACCTGTGATCAAAACGAGGCAACCCCGATGCAATCAATGACGGCCAAAACAACGATCCGAATCGCCGGTGCCTTAGCATTGTTGCTCGGCGCGACAGTACCTTGTTCGGCCGGTGGCTGGGGCTGGGGTTGGGGCTGGGGGGGTGGTTACTCATCCTATTATGGCCCCTCCACTTATTACGCCTCGTACGCCCCCGCGTACTACTCGTCCTACTATGGACCATCGTACTATTCGGCCGGCTACCGGTCTTACGGTTGTAGCTCTTGCGGATACCGTTCATGCGGGCTCGGCTCATGCGGCTACGGTTCCTGCGGTTACGGTTGCCAACCGTGTGGTTCGTCTTGTTCGCCCTGCGGCCTTGCATGCGCGCCGTGCGGTGTTGGCGGATGTGCGACCGGTGATTGCAACATTGGCGGCACGACAACAGGGGGCTCGCCCGCGGCACCGGCGAAGTCCGGCTCCAGCGGCCCACCGGCAGATGGCACATCGACGTTTGCACCGGGGAGCGAAGACGGCAACTGGCGAGGGACACGGGACCGCGAAAAATCCAGCCCTCCGCCGGACAACTTTGGCTCGACCGACGCGTCAAGTCTTGGCGATGAACCTCCAACGCCGGATCCCGGCGCAGGGAGCACGGACGTGGACGAATTCGGCGAGCGCGAGTCTCTCAAACTACCGGGAGAGATCGTCGTTCCGCAGCGCAAACCTGAATCGACCGACACCGCGCCTGCCTCATCGGGCGACGAGAAGTCCGACGTCGTCGAGGAAAAACCGAACGCCGATGCTGGCGACGATACAAGAACGGAGGATGCGACAGAAGATGCCACGCCAACCGCAGATGACGGTCAGGCACAACGATCGCTACGGCGACTCGAACACAGGATTACCTGGCGCAGCAGCCCCGTTCGTACCAGGTTGATGCTTAGGTCGAAGTTGAGTCTTCCGGCGGTCGCGCGGCAAATCCCCTATCGAAACGTCGGTTGGAGTGCGGTGTCGGTCAACGGATTCGAGCGCCGTTAGGGCAACGAATCGTCTGAGAAGTACCGATACGCGAGAAGGCGCTTGCGCCCAGAGCGTGTCTTCGTCACAGCGACACTCGACGGAAGGTTGCTAGCTTGTGAGTGGAAACTCCAGACCCGCTAGCCGTACGGGATCTTCCTGAAAGACTAGCGTTCCTGCGCCGATAAACGGTAGACGGTAGTTCTCGGGCAGTTTATCTGACACACGGAGAACGGAATTCTCGCCGCCGGGAAGACGATATTCGCTCTCGAAGCCGCCTTCTTTCGCATTCACTTCTGCAACAACCTGTTTGTGCTGGTGTGGCAACTCATTCCATACCGCTTGCCCCAGCGAAAGAATGTCGACAGAGATATCATAGCCCGTCGTCAGCGCGGCATCCAACTCGCGCTGAGCAAATGACCGAGCCCGGACATCATTGCGCGGCCAATTCCTCCCGATTCTCCACAGCGGATCCCCGTTGTGTTTCCACCAGCTGCTCAATTCACTTGAACCGCGAGTAACACGCGACTGACCGACCAACACGAAGATTGTTGGAATCGATCCATCGACATCGATACGTTGCTGCGACCCGCGTCGATCGAGGTAGAACGTTTTCAGATCCGCCATTCGACTAGCTCCTCCTACTTCGAGAACGAGATGAGAGGGACGTTTCTCGCCGAATGTGGTTCTATGAGCCCGCGCGATACCGAACCTGCCCCGAGACGATCACCGTGTCGGCTCGGCCTTTGACCTCCCAGCCGCCGAACGGCGTGTTGCGGCCTTTCGAGCGGAACTGAGTGGGATCGATCGTCCACTCGACGCCGGGGTCGATGATGGTCACGTCGGCATCGGCGCCCGGCTTAAGCGTCCCTTTGTCGAGACCCAGAACGCCGGCCGGCTTCACCGTGAGCCGAGAGATGAGGCCCGGCCAATCCAGGTGCCCCGGTTCGATCAGGCTGCGAACGCAAATCGGTAATAATGTTTCGAGTCCGACGATCCCGAACGGCACCAGATTCAATTCGCGATCTTCCTTTTCGGACGCATACGGCTGGTGGTCGCTGCTGATCACGTCGATCGTTCCGTCCCTGAGTCCTTCGATGAGCGCATCGATGTGCTCGGGGCTTCTCAGCGGGGGCTGAACCTTGTAGTTGGCGTCGAACGTTTCCAGAAACGCATCGTTGAGTGAGATGTGATGGGGTGTCACCGAAGCCGTCACGCTGATGCCGCGCGCCTTCGCGCGGCGAATGAGTTCCACACTGTTCATCGTCGAAACGCACATCAAGTGCAGATGACCGTGGGTCAGTTCGGCGAGCGCCAAGTCGCGTCCGACCATGATGTCTTCCGCCGCCGCCGGAATGCCGCGCAGACCGAGCAGCGTCGAGTAATACCCTTCGTGCATCACGCCGTCGCGCGCGAGTTCGGGCACCTGTGGAGAATTGAGAATGGTTCGCTTGAACATCCGCGCGTACTCGAGCGCCCGCCGCATGATTTCGGCGTTGGCGATGGGCTGTTTCCCGTCGACGAATCCAACCGCGCCCCCGTCGACAAGTTGGCCGATCTCCGCCAGTTCCTCGCCGGCATGATCGATGGTCACCGACCCCAACGGGAAAACGTGGCAATGGCCGGCACGCTCGGCTTGCAACACCACGAACTCTGCCGCCGCGCGGTTGTCGACGACGGGTGAGGTATCGGGCAGGCATGCCACGCTCGTGAATCCGCCGGCCAGTGCGGCCGCCGTGCCGCTGGCGATGGTTTCATCTTCGTCGTTGCCTGGTTCGCGTAGCGAGGCATGGATATCGATCAGCCCCGGGCAGACGATCTTGCCCGTCGCGTCGATCACTTCGTCGGCCGCCGCCGTCTCGTCAACGAGTCCGACGATCTTCTCTTCGGCGATGAGAATGTTTCCGGCGCAATCGACGTCTCCCGATGGGTCGATGATACGGCCACCGCGGATGAGTAGCGCGTTCATCACGGTTGCCCCGTTTTGTGCAGGAGATATAGACAAGCCATGCGAATCATCAGTCCGTTCGTGACCTGGTCGAGAATGACCGAATGATTCCCGTCGGCGACTTCGGGTGTGAGTTCGACACCTCGGTTGATCGGGCCGGGCGCCAAGATGAGAACATCTTGCTTCGCCCGCCGCACACGTTCGCCGGTCATCCCAAACAGGTGAGCGTACTCACGAATTGAGGGGAAGAATGCGCTGCGCTGCCGCTCGAATTGAATTCGCAACAGATTGATGCAGTCGGTCTCTTCGAGAACGTCGTCGAGACTATGCGAGACTTCGACACCGAGCTCTTCGATCCGGGGAGGGATGAGTGTCGAGGGTCCGCAGACGATTACTCGGGCACCCAGCTTGGTCAGCCCCCAAATGTTCGACCGGGCGACGCGGCTATGCAGAATGTCTCCCACGAGCGTGACCGTTAGTCCTTTGAGTGTCCCCCGCCGCTCACGAATGGTAAAAATGTCGAGCAATGCCTGCGTCGGGTGCTCACGGGGGCCGTCGCCCGCGTTGAGAACACTGGCATTGAGCCGTTTGGCCAACAGGTGCGGGGTTCCCGGCGTGCCATGTCGCACGACAACCTGCGATACGCCCATCGCTTCGATGTTTCGGGCTGTGTCGACGAACGTTTCGCCTTTGGTGAGACTGCTTCCCGCCGAAGAAAAGTCGACGGTGTCGGCGCTTAAGCGTTTTGCGGCGAGACTGAAGCTCGTTCGCGTTCGCGTGGAGGGCTCGAAGAACAGATTCGCCACCACCGTTCCGGAGAGTGCTGTGAGCTTCGTCTCACCGGCGTCGGCCCGCCGTTTGAAGTCGCCAGCTTGGTCGAGAATCAATGAAATCTCTGCGGCGTTCAGGTCTTGAAGGCCGAGTAAGTGTTTTTTGGTCCAGCGACCGCTGGCCCCGGCAGGTTCGTCCGTCACAGAGTTCATCGAAATCCGGTGGGTCCAACTCCGATTCGTTCGGGCAGATGCGTCCCGATGCCCCACGACGCGTGGCAAACATCGTGAGGCGATGCTCAGACCGATCGTAGCAGGAGCCGAGCAGCCATTCAACGCCGCCCGCGCACCGATGATGGCAAGCAGAATAACAATCGAATTCGTCGCGGCAGCGCAGCCCCGAGCGTCGCAAATTGCGTTAGTTCGCGAGAAACCCGCTTCGGACGAGAACGGGCAATCGAGAGGGATCAACTCCCGGAGACGTTTCGTCGTCAAACGGCGAATCGTAGGAGCGCAAACCGGCATCGCTCGGCCGAGCACTCAGCTTTCCGTTGAACTGATACCGGCCGGCAATGATCCCCTCGATCACAACGCCTTTGCTCTCGAGCGTTCCCGAAATTCCTTCGGTCGTGTCGACCCACGCGACGTCTCGACTATTTCGGCTCACCAGCGTGTGACCGTCGCCAATAATCTCGATACGCGGCCGCCAGTCCGTCGGCTCGTTCGCTCCTGACGCCAAGATCAGGGCGGAATGAATCGGCGCAAGATCGATCAGGCTTTTCTCCAGCGAGATGAAAATCGGACCTTGTGGCCCGTGGTGATTTCGCGCCTGTTGCACGCATAGCAAAGAGTTGGCGCTGCGAAGCGTCAACCCACGCAGGCTCAACCGCAGTTTGTGGCCCGCCTTCGGCGGTGCGCTGAGCTGGGCGAACGAATGGCCTCCAAGAACAAGGCAGTTCTCGGCAAGAACATGCCGAGGGACCGTTCCCGCGGCAATTACCGTCTGAGTGCTGTGAAACAGGCAATTCCTCAGGTCGATCCGTCCTCCACTCTGGTCGGTCGCATCGAACGTCTGCCACGCGAGCGCCGATACTGGTTCGGCCTGCAAACCACGCGATTGCGTCGCACGAAAACTGCAATCGCGTACGAATAGGTCCTGCGACCGAACGTCAAGCATCGCCTCCGAGCTTCTTGGAGTGTGGCGGGCGGGATTCTCGTCGGAGTTGCCGTTCGGATGATGTGCGCCGACAAAATGCAGGTTTTCGAGGATGACCTTCTCAGCCACAACGCTGCTTGACCGGCCCATCGAGACAATGACCGGCCGGTAGCCCTCGCTCCCACGAATCGTCAGCGGTCCAACGCCGCTCAGCTGCTCCCACAAGAAAGGACCGTTCGAACTCAACTCGATGACGCCTTCGGAATCAGCAGCCGGAAGGTGCTGGAACTCGTGAATGCCCTCGACCAGCGGCACGCCGGGTCCGATGTCGATGGGACCTTCGTCCGGGCCTTGATTGACGTTGGCATCCGGCGTCGTGAATGCCGCCTCCCATCGAGTTGAGAACTTTGCAACGTAAGACGACATTTGGCCGCGATCGTACTGAAGCGCAAGCGAGGCTGCCCCCAATACGACCAATAGCAGCGCCAAAAGAGCGAGTTGGCGATTTGATTCGTTGGCAGACGCCACAGTCGGGATGCGCGAGACACCGGTGTTGAACATTGTGCGGAACTGTTTCAACCGTCGCCGGGCTGATCGACGGGAGTGTTTCCACTGGTCGCGAATGGCGCGAAAACTCGGCGGTCGCCCGCGGGGGTCGTGGGCGGTGAAGGTTCTAATGGCCTCCGCCAGCGCCGCGGGCGTATCGGGCGCTTTTTCACGAACATCTTCGATCTCTCGCGTTTGGTGCAGCGCCAGCTTGGTCAGGGCTTCTCCGGCCGGAAACGGCGGACGACCGGCGAGGAGTTGCCACAGCAGACAGCCCAATGCGTAGATGTCGGAATCAGACGTTGCTCGGCGAGATGTCCCGATGAGTTCCGGAGCAACGCCGTCGCAGCACTCCGGCGACAATCCCGCATGGATTGTCAGCTCGGGGGAAACCGCCGGTCGAAGGCCGCACTCGACCAGCACCAAAACACCCTGATCTGTCAGTCGCACGTTTGCCAATTGCAGATTGCCGTGAACACATTTGCGTTCTTCAAGCCATGCCAACGCGTCGATCAACTGTGCAGCGATGTCTGAAACGACCACTGCCGGAAAACGACCGCGGCGAACAAGCAACTCACCCAAATGCAGTCCGGGCACGTAGCGGCTCATTACGATCAACTGATCCGCATCGCACAACGCCTTCGTCGGCGCGGCGATCGAAGGATGGACGGGCCCGCTGAGCCGCTCGACGAGTTGTTCAAGATTCGCCAAGCCGACCGCGATCGATTCGGGCTGACTGTCAATCAGCTTCAGCGTGCAACGTTGATCTCGTTCGCGGTGGCGCGCCAAATAGGTGCCCGAACGTCCGCTCGGTCCAAGTCGGTTCAAAAGCACGCACGGGCCGACGCAGAGTCGTTCTGGCGCGTCCGACTCGAGCAACTTGGCCTGAAAGGGGGTGAGCTTTCGAACTTGCAGCAGAGCGTCGATCCAGACACTATCGAACGCCGGGAGATCGCGGGCCAGCCTGCGAACATGCCTCCGGCAGCGGCGAAGATCGCGCTTCGTGCACAGCCGGTAATCCAGCAACGTCTTCAACAATCGATTTGAAGGTGGCTCGATCACCCAGCCGGAGTCCTTTCCCGCATCGCTGATGGACGCCTGAATTTCGCTTCGCCGCGCTTACGCCCTCACCATCAGCCCGACGATCCCACGCCTCTGCCACCAGAGCGTGAAAGCAGCCGGCGAGTTATCCCAAAAAGCGAGTGAATCGGCAAGAGGAGCCACAGCGGTCACCGATCGCGACAATTTCCAGCAAATTCGGCGAGAGGGCCAAGCTTTTCGTAATCTGGGACTTTTCAACCTTAAGGAATCGTGTAAGAATGTCGGCTGAAACGGTTGGTCGATATAGGCTTGTTACGCAGGATGCCCTAGCCGCTGCCTTGGTGTACGGCCCGACGGAATTTCGGATCGACTCTTTTCGGCCGGCCACGCTGCCAAGCGGGTGACGCACCGCTGGTTGGGACCAGCAGAGAACAGGGCAAAAAGGCAGCTCAACTTGCGGGATTTTCGTCTGCGGCATCGACCGACACTTTGATTGAGTTCGACCAAATGGAATTGAAAAGTATACTAACTTCCACCAAGGTAGGTGAGTTGACGCTTACGACCCGTCCGACGCTCAGCCCGGACGACACCGTTGCCGCAGCCGCGGCAGAAATGCGTCGCGAGAGTCACGGCAGCGCGGTGGTCTGTTCAGACGGCGCCTTGGTGGGAATCTTCACCGAGCGCGACTTGTTGCGCGTCATCGGCTCGGGCGATGGAATGCAAACTCCGCTATCGAGTGTGATGACCACCGACCCCAAGACACTGACCACCGATGACACGTTGTTCGATGCCGTACGGTGGATGGACGAAGGAGGGTACCGTCGCCTCCCCGTCGTCGGCCCAGACGGGACATCGGTCGGAATCGTTGACGTAAAAACGATCACCCACTTTCTCGTCGAACATTTTTCTTCGGCCGTCTACAATCAGGCATCTGCCGTACAGTTGACCGCGAAGAATCCGGAAGGTGCGTAACAATCCGCTCCTTGAAATGATGCGACTGATGATCGACACGCCCATACACCCCCCCCACCAGAACCGACAGGTTCGCACAGCGCCGCGCGCCCGGCGCTTCGCATACGCGAGGAGTTGACGCCCGATGGCTTCCACCGATGTTGCCGCCTCGGATCAGTCCAACGGAAAAAAATCCGAAACTCTGGAAACCGTCGTCATTCGCTTTTGTGGCGATAGCGGCGACGGGATGCAGCTAGCCGGAACGCAATTTACGAACGTCTCGGCCGTATTCGGCAACGACGTCAGCACGCTGCCCGACTTTCCGGCGGAGATTCGGGCACCTGCCGGTTCTCTCAGCGGTGTCAGCGGCTTTCAGCTCAGCTTTTCCAGCCAAGACATCTACACGCCCGGGGACGCAGTTGACACGCTTATCGCCATGAACCCGGCTGCATTGAAGACGAACCTTAGTGACTTAAACCGCGGCGGCACGTTGATCGTCAACGAGAACGCATTTGACAAGTCGAACCTGGCCAAAGCGGGTTACGAATCGAATCCGCTGGACGATGCCAACGAACTGGCCGGATACCGGGTTTACCGCGTTCCGATGACGCGCCTGACTCGAGACTCTGTTGAAGGGTTGGGGCTTTCTCAGCGAGAAGCCGACCGCTGCCGGAACTTCTTCGCGCTCGGTTTGGTCTTCTGGTTGTATGACCGTGACCGTAAGCCGACCGAAGAGTGGGTAAATACCAAGTTCAAAAAGAACCCCTCGATCGCCGAGGCCAACATTCGCGCCCTCAATGGAGGCAGCAGCTACGGCGAATCGACCGAAGCCTTTGCCGTTCATTACAAAGTGGCCCCGGCGAAACTTCCCGCCGGCCGGTATCGTAAGATCACCGGGAACGAGGCGCTGGCCATCGGGTTGGCGACAGGCGCTAAACTCGCCAATAAGACGTTGTTTTTCGCCGGTTATCCCATCACGCCGGCCAGCGACATCCTTCACGAATTGGCCAAACTCAAGCATTTCGGCGTCAAGACATTTCAGGCGGAAGACGAAATCGCTGCCATGTCGGCCGCCGTCGGCGGCGCCTTCGGGGGACAACTGGCGGTGACCGCCAGCAGTGGCCCAGGCATTTGCCTTAAAGGTGAAGCGATGGGGCTCGGCATGATCACGGAATTGCCCGTGGTCATCATCGACATCCAGCGCGGCGGCCCCAGCACCGGGCTACCGACCAAGACCGAACAATCGGACCTATTGCTGGCGATGTTCGGCCGAAATGGCGAATCACCGATGCCCGTGATCGCCGCAGCGACACCCTCCGATTGTTTCGCCATGGCGCAGGAAGCGCTCAGAATCGCCGTGGAATTCATGACGCCGGTTCTCTTCCTGTCGGACGGCTACATCGGTAACGGGGCCGAGCCCTGGAAGATACCGAAGGCTTCCGAACTCAAGCCCATCAAAGTCACGCATCCCCCACCCTCGGATTCAGACGACGAGTTTCAACCCTACGAACGCGACGAACGCTTGGTTCGTCCTTGGGCGCTGTTGGGGACGAAGGGGCTCGAACATCGCGTCGGCGGTTTGGAAAAGGCCGACGTAACCGGGCATGTCGAATACTCCCCGGCGAATCACCAACACATGACGCACACGCGTGCCCGGAAGATCGCCGGAATTGCCGATTTCATTCCCGAACAGGAGGTCACCGGGCCTGCATCGGGAAAACTGCTGGTGCTCAGTTGGGGCGGCACGTACGGCTCGGTGTATACGGCAGTGAAACGGCTGGCCGACAAAGGTGAGAGCGTAGCACACGCCCATCTGCGTTATATGAATCCGTTTCCCCGCAACCTCGGTGAGGTGATCAACAACTACGATCGAGTGCTGATCCCCGAACTCAATGAGGGGCAATTACGTCTGCTCATTCGAAGCGAGTTCCTGGTCGATGCGGTCGGCTTAAACAAGGTGCAGGGAAAACCGTTCCTCGTGAGCGAAGTTGTCGAAGGAATCTCAAAGATATTGGCGGAATAAGTGAGCGGCGAAACGAGGGAGTGAATTTTATCGCTCGTGTTTATGCTCCGGAATTCTTCCGTCCACGTTTTTTATCCCACTAGGCGATTTAGCGAATCAAGCGGCTTCTTGCCGAAAAGGTACTCAAACCGATGAGTGTCGAACTACCTGTTTTGACAGCCAAGGACTTCGCGAGCGACCAGGAATTGCGCTGGTGTCCGCGATGTGGCGATTACTCGATTCTGGCCCAGATGAAGAAGGTCTTGCCGACGCTGGGCATCCCCAAGGAAAAATTTGTGTTTGTCTCGGGCATCGGCTGCTCGAGCCGCTTCCCGTACTACATGGACACCTACGGGTTTCACAGCATCCACGGGCGCGCCCCGGCGATTGCCAGCGGCGTGAAGTTGTGCCAGCCCGATCTGCAGGTCTGGGTGATCACCGGTGACGGCGACGCACTTTCGATTGGCGGCAACCACCTGATTCACGCGATCCGCCGCAACATCGACTTGAACATCGTGCTGTTTAACAATCGCATTTACGGGCTGACGAAGGGGCAGTATTCGCCGACCAGTCTCCGCGGGGCGAAAACGAAAAGTACGCCGGTTGGCTCGATCGACAACCCGCTCACGCCGTTGTGCGTCGCCATTGGTGCCGAGGCGAGCTTTGTGGCCCGCAGTGTCGACGTCGACATTAAGCACTTGGCGATGGTCTTGGATCGTGCCGCGCACCACAAAGGCACGTCGTTCGTCGAAGTCTATCAAGACTGCAACGTGTTCAATTCCGGCGCGTTCGACTACGCCTCGAAGAAGGGCACAAAGGAAGAAAATGTCGTGTATCTGGAGCACGGCAAACCATTGATCTTCGGCAAGGAGAAGGACAAAGGCATCCGGGTGAACACAATGAGCCAACCGGAGGTCGTCACCTTAGGGAATGGCGTGGCCGAAGACGACCTACTGTTCCACGACGAAAAGGCACAAGAGCCCAATTTGGCCTTCTTGCTCGCCCGCATGCATCATCCCGAGTTTCCTGAGCCTATGGGCATCTTTCGGGACGTCGATCGCCCGATCTATGACGAAGATCTCGAAGCTCAGATGCAACAAAGCATCGCCGACCACGGCGAAGGAGACCTCGACGCCCTTTTCAACAGCGGTGATACGTGGACAGTCGGTGAAGACGAATCCGCCGAAGCTCTACAACCGGTTGCCGTCGATGACGAGCCGGATAACGGTGACGGTGCCTCGACGATCACCTGCGATGCCTCGGGGCTACCGTTGGCACAATTCGATATATCGGAGGACGACCTCGAGGAGTCGATCACGAGGCACCCCATCGGTGCCCTCATGCCTCGCGAGCCACACACGGTTCCCTCGACAACATCAGTCCGCGAAGCCATTGACGAGATGAATCGCGCTAAAGTCGGCTGCCTGTTGGTCGAGGACGACGGTGAACTCGTGGGCGTGTTCACCGAACGGGACGTGCTGAACAAGGGCTCGGACGATCCGGGCGCGCTCGATCGACCGGTGTCGGAATTAATGACGTACTCACCAGAAACTCTTCGTAAGAACGATTCGATCGCCTTTGCAATGCACACGATGGATCTCGGCGGTTATCGGCACCTGCCGATTGTCGCGGAGGACGGTCACCCGACCGGCGTCATTTCGAGCCGCGACATACTGCGTTTCCTGTGTATCCGCTTCGCTGAGCTGCGATCGAAGTCGTGAATTCGGGAATTGGACTGAAGCTCTGCCGGTTTTGTAGGCGTTGCAGCGCAGCGATTACGAGTTTTTGACGTCGCCAATCGGGGTCTTAGGCCATTTCGACGAACGGTTGGCCGTCGGTGCAGTTCCCAACGCGAGCGTTCCTTATATCGTCGTTTCGAATTCCTTCTGCGTGGTAGTCTCGGATGACCGACGCACCGATTCGTATTCTCATGTTGGGCGATTTCGCGACGGCTGAAATGCAGCCTGTCGATAGCATGCTCGGTCGATGGGCTCCCTCGGCCGACGTCCGCTCTGCTGGAAATGTTGATGCGCTCGCTTCACTGGTGAACGACGACGGTTGGTACGCCGATCTGGTGATCGTCGCTCAGCATTGGCCCGATGAGTTCACTCCGGCAGACGTCACCCGGCTGCTGGAATTGTTGCCGCTGGCACGTTGGGTCTGTTGCCGGGGCGCGTGGTGCGAATCGGACGGCCACAACCGAAGCGTTTGGCCGGCCGCCTGCTGCGTGTTTGCTCGTTGTGCTGAAACACGAATTCGCGCCGAACTCGCCGTCTTGGAGACCGGACAAGCGGCGCTGCCGCTGACGGCGTCCCGCGATGAAGTGTTCGCGCACGACCACACCGGCGGTTGGAGCGTTTGCGAGAACGACGCACCCGTCTTGGTCATCGGCCCCGACCGCCGCTACCGGCAAATGCTTCGCGACGTCTTAGCCTCAGCTGGATTTGTCGTCACTGATTCGGCGGTGCCCATCGAGCAGAATTGCCAGTTTGTCGTGTGGGACACAGACCCCTGGAGTCCGGAATTGAGCCGTTCGATCGCCGCGTTTCGGGCCTCAAACCCACGGGCCTTCATCGTCGCCCCGATGAACTTTGCCCACGCCGAAACCGTCGCTCAAGCGCTCGCCAGCGGAGTCGACCGCGTCCTCGCCAAGCTGGATGACCTGAGCCGGCTCACCGACGCACTTCGCGAACACGACCCGCAGTCGGTTTCTCGGCCTGAACTGTCACCGTAGACGTGCCGTTCTTTCGGTAGACTCTGGCGAAACGAAAACGTCTTGCACGCGCGCGGCTACGGCTGTTACCGTAAATGAACCACCTCAGCTAGATGCAAGACGTTATGTGGAACAGTGAGAGAAGCGGGCCTGATGGCAGTTCCTGTGATATGTGCGTGTGGCCGGGCGTACTCGGTTAAGGAGTCTCTCCTTGGCAAAAAGGTGCGCTGCAAGAGCTGTCGAGAAGTCCTCCTGCTCAAAAGAGCGCCGCGAGCCACACCGCATCGCGCCGAGTCACGTGATGTGCCGTCGAAAAAATCCACTTTCGTGCCGCCGCTCACGGGCAACCGCCAGGCAAAACGCGCTCGTGCCGCCAGCCAACGTTCCGACAGTTCTGCCGAGAAGCCACGCGATACGACAAAAGGCCGTTTCGCGGCCTGGTTGTCGTCGATAGTCAGTTGGCGAAAAAGGATTGCGCGGCGTTTATCAAGGAGCGCCGAACGAGCGCCCTTCGGAAGCGGGATCACGATCGACGCCATTGCACAGTGGATCAAGGTTCAAGCGGGCCTCGGCATCGCCTTGTGGGTATGTTTCGGTCTGTGGCTACTGCGTCGAGATGGGGACAAAATCTTCGGCCCGGCGACGACCGGCAGTGAGAATGCCATCACTCCGCTTGTATTTTATCACGTGTTCGTTCTTGGATTGGCGTACGGTCTGGCGAATTGCAAGAAGAAAGCGGTTTACTGGTTGATCGCCGTTAGCCTGTACTGGTTGATCGCCGGTAGCCTGATTGCGGTTCAAGTCGTCCTCCGCGTGCTGGCAATTCCCGCGATGATACTAGGTCTATCCGGTGAGCACGTTTTCATGATTGCCGCTGTCGTCTTGCTGGACGGTGTGCCTGCGGTGATTCTCTACATTCCAGCCATCGTCATCGCCCTGCGGAACTGGAGAGAGTTCGATTAGCACCGAGAGAGACAACGGCGCGATCACAGAATGACCGGCGCCATGTTCAGCGGACGTCCGAGTCGAGGTCGTAGTCGTCGATTTTTTTGTGCAGCGTGTTGCGGTTGATTCCGAGCCGCGTCGCGGCTTTGGTCTGCACGCCCTGGCTGGTTCGTAAGACCTGCTGGATGAGTTCCTTCTCGACGAGCGAAACGACGCGTTCGTGCAGATTCTCGGCTGACGCGCCTGCTTCGCCGATGCCCGCCGTCACGAGTTCGCCGCACAGAGCGTCGATGCCGCCGCTTTTGGATCGGCCGATGCGAATGGGCGCCAAGCCTCGCACGTGCGGCGGGAACAGCTCGAGCGTCAGCTCGGACTCTGAAGCCAACACGACGGCGCGTTCGACATAATTCTGAAGTTCGCGAACGTTTCCCGGCCAGGAGTATTGCCGCAGTGCGTCGAGCGCCTCTCGCGTCGTCCGGAACGCAGGCTTAGCGTTTTTGGCAGCGTACATGTCCGCGAAATGTTCGACGAGCGGTTGGATGTCTTCCGGGCGCTCGCGGAGTGCGGGCAAATAGATGGGAATGACGTTGAGCCGATAATACAGGTCTTCACGAAACCGACCCTGCTCGATCTCATCCAGCAAGTCGCGATTCGTGGCGGCCAGAATCCGGCAATCGACTTGAACCGTTTTCGTATCGCCGACCCGCTCGAACTCGTGCTCTTGCAGGACCCGCAACAGCTTGACCTGTAGCTTGTAGCTGACCGAGTTGATCTCATCCAAGAAGATCGTCCCGCCGTGAGCCGCCTCAAATCGCCCCGTACGATTGGCGAACGCGCTGGTGAACGCGCCTTTGACGTGGCCGAACAGCTCGCTTTCGAGCAGGCTTTCGCTGAGTGCCCCGCAGTTGACCCGGATGAAGGGACCGGTCGCGCGGGGGCTCTGTTCGTGCAGTGCCCGGGCGATGAGTTCCTTGCCGGTGCCCGTCTCGCCGGTCAACAGAGCCGTCGCTGACGTGGCGGCCACTCGACGCGTGAGTTCGTAAATCTCGCGCATCGCCGGGCTATCTCCGACCATTCCCGGAAAACCGGGTTCCGCTGTGCCTGATGCCATCTTCCTGTCCAGCAACACGTTATGGAGTTCTACAAGTCGTCAAGAAACAGATTCCGGCTGTTGAGACCAGGCTGACAGAATCGCCCGCACGAACCGAGTCATCGGCGCCGCAATAGCCGCGACAACCGTGAATCGCCCGCCTCACCCGCTTACGTGCTTCAAGTATATGCGATTTCGATTGGCTGTGAACCCATGCGGGCGTCAACTCTATCAATTATCCTGATTGTAGCGAACGCCGCTTCGTTACGACGCCTAAATCACAGGCAATACTGGGCGTAAACGCGATAATATCGAGCACCATTATGTCAATGGGCTCTGTCGTTGGCCTTCGGGGTCGAATCGACGCCATTTCCGACGTTGGTGACGTCAGCTCGATTCAACTTGTCGCCTGGTTCCTTGACGATCGGTTGGTGCGATTGATTCACGCTCCACTGGACACTTCGGCCGGGCGTCCGACGCGTCGGCGGCGCGTTATCCATTGTGCGGCGGTTTCTCGTTTCCATTTCGTCCTCGTGTCGTCATTGGCGAAAATGCGGTCGGATCAGCACCAACTGGGAGAACGATGACCGTGAACGGTCATCACGTCATTGATCGCTGGAAAGTCCGCAGCGACTGCGGTATTCTGCCGACTGACGGAGTCGATTTCTCTCCCGATGGAGCGCGCCTCGTACGATCCATGTCCCGCATTTGTCAGCTCGACGCTCACGTCGTCAACAAGATTGCTGCCGGTGAAGTCATCGAGCGGCCTGCAAGCGTCGTTAAGGAACTGTTGGAGAACAGCCTCGACGCGCTGGCAACCCGCATCGAAGTCGACGTGGTACAGGGAGGGACTGAGCTGATCCGCATCGTCGACGACGGTGAAGGCATTCACCCCGACGATCTCGAACTCGCAGTCACCAGCCACGCGACCAGCAAGATCCACACGGCTGACGACCTGTTTCGCGTGCAGACGCTGGGATTTCGAGGCGAAGCACTGGCGTCGGTCGCATCGGTCAGCCAGTTTCGCATTCGCAGCCGCCAGCGCGAGGCTGATTCGGGTTACCAACTCGAAGTCGGGCTGGGACGAGTCGGCAACGTCGAGCCTTGCGGCTGCCCGCCCGGCACGCAGGTCGAAATTCGGCAGCTCTTCGCCAACACTCCCGTTCGCCGCAAATTTTTGAAAACGGTGGGCACCGAGTTCGGGCACGTCAGCGAACAGTTCACTCGTATCGCGTTGTCTCATCCCAGGTTACACGCGGTGATCAAACACAACGATAAGCCGGTCTACGAGCTTCCCGCAACTGGGCAAATCATCGACCGGCTGAGCCTGTTCTACGGTGCCGAGCTGGCTGAGAAACTCATTTGGGTGGAGTCCCAGACTGACTCGGCTCGGTTATGGGGATACGTCGGGCACCCCAGCCAGAGCAAAGCAAATCGGAAGGGCCAGTACCTGTTTCTCAACGGGCGCTGGATACAAGACCGCAGCCTGCAGCACGCGTTGGGAGAGGCGTACCGGGGACTGATGATGGTCGGCCGGCAGCCGATCGCTTACCTGTTTCTCGAAATTGACTCAAATGAGGTCGATGTCAACGTGCATCCCACGAAGGCGGAAGTTCGCTTTCAAGACGGCCAGCAGTTGTATCGCCTCATGCTGTCGGCTTTGCGTTCGAAATTCCTCAGCATGGATCTTGACTCGGCATTGCAGGTGGGCGCGGCTAAAGGTGCTCAGGAATCGCCAGAGCTTGTTTCGAGCGAACGTCAGCAGGAGTTGCGGCTCGATGTCGCCAACTGGGCAAAAACGCAATTGGCCCAACACAGGCCGGTAGAATACCGGGAAGCGGCTGTGCCGGACGGCGGCGGTTACGTAGAGTTGCCGCACTCTCAGCCGAGCCCACTTCGAGAGGATGGACACGTCGCGGCAGAAGCATGGCAGCCGTCTCCCTCGGCCGCGACGGCAGACTCCGGGCATCCTGGATCGGAGGAGTCGTTTCCCAGAGCCGACGACGAAGCACTGGTTCCTCTCGACGACCTGCCGCCGACGGGCTCAAAACGGGAGCAGCCGGATCGGTACGCGCCGCAGCACCGGATGATGCAGATTCACGACAGTTACTTAGTCGTCGAGACGGCCGAGGGAATGACGGTCATCGACCAGCACGCGCTTCACGAACGTGTCGTGTACGAACAGCTACGCCAACGAGTGCTCAGCGGGGCGGTCGAATCTCAAAAACTTCTGGTTCCGCAGACGATCGAGCTGAGTTCCGGTGATGCCGAAATCTTATTGGAACATCAAGAACTATTGGCCCAGATTGGATTTAGCATCGAGAGCTTTGGCCAGGGAACGGTTCTGTTGACCGGTTTTCCACCGATGCTGGGCCGGACCGATTTGGTACTCGTCATCCGTGATATCGCCGATCAGCTCGCTGGGACAGGACAAAAGCCGACACGCCGTGATATACTTGATAAGTTGCTGCACATGATGTCGTGCAAGGCGGCCGTCAAAGCGGGCCAGCGATTGACGCCCGAAGAGATGGACAGCTTGCTCCAGCAACGCCACCTTATCGACGATGCCCACCATTGCCCGCACGGTCGACCAACTGCGCTAAACCTGAGCCGCGACGAACTCGACCGCCAGTTTGGCCGGCTGGGAGCGCCTGGCGGTTGAACACGGCATTTCGAGCATTCGGCCCCACGTCAACTTGGTACCGGCGGTTCCCGGAACGATTGGCACGACACCGCACCCATCACCGGGAATTATCGACGAAGCACAACACATGATCTGCGTCAGTATCGGCCGTACCCGGCACAAAATGATGATCATGGAGCATCGCGCGCTCGCCGAGAAGGGGGCGCAGCTAGCCGAGTTGCGCATCGACTATCTCACCCGGCCTCCCGATTTCGTCCGGCTACTCGCCGAGCGGCCGACTCCGTGCGTCGTGACCTGCCGCCGACAGTCGGACCGGGGACGGTGGCGGGGCAGCGAAACTCAGCGGCAGGCGTTACTCAGGGCGGCCATTGTCGCCGGTGCGGAATACGTCGACTTAGAGGATGACATCGCCAGTTCGATCCCCCGCTACGGCGAGACGAAGCGGATCGTGAGCCATCACAACTTCGACGAGACTCCGGACGACGTCGAACAGATTCACAAGCGGATGTGCCAGAAGGACCCGGACATCGTCAAGCTGGTGACGATGGCGAATTCCCTCACCGACTGCGTGCGTTTGCTGAAGATCGTCGAAGGCTCGCAAGTCCCGACGATTGCGTTCTGCATGGGGGAACTCGGCATGCCAAGCCGAGTCCTGTGTGCGAAATACGGTTCGCCTTTCACCTACGCGAGCTTTTCGAACGAACGTGAGTTGGCCCCGGGCCAAATTTCCTTCGATGAGATGATGAACGTCTACCGGTTCGACGAAATCAACTCAAAGACGAAGGTCTACGGCGTGATCGGCGATCCGATCGCTCATACGTTGGGCCCGCTGATCCACAACGCCGCGTTCAAGAGCGAAAAAATCAACTCTGTGTATCTCCCCTTTCGCGTCGGTGCCGATCAGCTTCAGGATACGCTCGACAGTTTCGCTTGGCTGGACGTGAAAGGTTGCAGCGTCACCATCCCCCACAAGGTAGCCGTCATGTCGATCGCGGATCGCTTCGACAACGCCGCTGAAGTGATCGGCGCCAGCAACACCCTTTTTCAGGACGGCCACGGCGCATGGCGGGCTGCAAATACCGACCTCGAGGCGGCTCTGGCAAGCTTGAAGTTCGGCATGGATGATTCGGATTTTGGGGACAGCACTTTGCAAGGCAAACGGGTGCTGATGCTTGGTGCCGGCGGTGTCGCCCGGGCAATTGGTTTCGGTATGTCTCGTGCCGGGGCGGCGTTGACCATCACCAACCGCACGCACGACAAGGCCGTCAAACTGGCGGAGCAGCTCGGCTGCCAGCAACTTCAGTGGGAAAACCGAGGCTCGATGTTCTGTGACATTTTGATCAACTGCACGCCGGTCGGCATGCATCCGGATGTCGACGAATCGCCGTTCCCGATGCACTGGTTGCGCGACAATATCATGGTCTTCGACACGATCTACCATCCGGAGAACACTCTATTGCTCAAACAGGCACGTGAGCGGAACTGCAAAACGGTGTCGGGGGTGGAAATGTTTGTCAATCAGGCGGCCGCCCAATTCGAACGCTTCACGGGCCGGGCCGCTCCACGTGACGTGATGCGCGATGCGCTGCGGCGCGGAATTTCACCCGTGAATGTTTGATGCGTGGGTTCTCGGCATGATCGTCACTCTCATCGGATACCGGGGCAGCGGCAAAAGCAGCGTGGCCCGTCCACTCGCCGAGCGGCTTGATTGGGCCTGTGTAGACGCCGATGAGGAAATCGAACGCCAAGCTGGCTGCTCGATCCGCGATATTTTTGAAGCCGACGGCGAACCCGCGTTCCGCGATTGGGAGCGCAAGGTCATCGCCCAACTCTTAGCCGGCGATCGGCTCGTTTTGGCGGCCGGCGGTGGAGCCGTGTTGAACGATCAGACGCGAGCCGAGTTGCGTGCGGCCGGCCCGGTCGTCTGGCTTCGCGCCAGCCCGGCTCAACTCGAGCAGCGAATCGTCTCCGACGAAACGACTGCGGAGCGTCGCCCGAACTTGACGGTAGCCGGAGGGCAGAGCGAGATCGTGGAGTTGTTGTCCCAGCGCGAACCGCTGTATTTGGAGTGCGCCTCGATTACGATCGAGACCGATAGCCGTTCGCTCAACGCGATCGTCGAGGCCGTTCATTCGGCCGTGCTGGCGGAAATCTCCGGAGGAACACGTCGGTGACGCTCTTTGGTTTACCGCAGGCGGCGTTGCTCACGTGTCTGTTCTTCATTGGTGCCGTCGTGGGCGGGTTTCTCAATACCTGCATCGACCGCATTCCGCGCTACGACCGTTTCGCCGATCAACTCAAGAGCCTATTGCGGTGGCCGTGGATCGACCCCTGGTGCGGCTGTCATGGAAGTTCTGCCCGCAGACCTCGGCTCGCGGGTTGGTTCATGCCCGGAGTTCGTGGCGTAGTGTTCCGGCATGGTGCACCGGCTCGCTACGGATTGGTCGAAGTGCTCAACGGAGCGTTTTTCGCGTTGTTGTATTGGTACGAGGTTCCCGCCGACAGCAAGGCCACAATCACAGCGGGTCCATTCTTTGCCACGATGTTGATCGAGGCCAAGAATTTCTCGCCGGAGGCGGCGGCCGTCTTCGTCCATATGAAATACGTTTACCACCTCGTGCTGATCGAATCGTTAATCGCGGCGACGTTTATCGATTTCGATCGAAAGATCATTCCCGATGCCACGACGCTTCCGGCCATGGTGGTTGGCCTGATTGGCGCGTTTGCCGCCGGCACAATGTACCTGGTCCCTGTCTGGTTTCAAGATACGGGCGTTTCGTTCACGATGCGCAACAGCCTGCCGGATTTCTTGCATCCTCTGTTTCCCGCCACCCGAGTTCCCGCGTGGATTTTTGCCTCGCCGCACTGGCATGGCTTGGCTGTGAGTGTTGCAGGGTTGTTGGTCGGCGGCGCCTCCATTTGGGGGATTCGGTTGATTGGCCAGTGGGTGCTTCGTCAGGAAGCCATGGGCTTCGGCGACGTAATTCTGATGGCGGTCATCGGCAGCTTTCTCGGTTGGCAACCGACGCTCGTCGTCTTCTTTATCGCCCCGGCACTGGCGCTGGTCGTGGTGATGTTTTCGTGGATTTTTCGTCGACAACGTGAGATTCCTTATGGGCCCTATCTCAGTCTGGCAACGATTTTCGTTCTGTTCGGTTGGCAGACTATCTGGGAAAAGTCCGAACGCTTTTTCGATCTGGGCCCCTTGTTGGCCTTGTTTGGATTATTCGCGGCCGCTGTACTGGCCGTCAGCTTGATGTCGATGCAACTGGCGAAGCGGCTACTGGGATTCAAGCTGGCAGAGAGCGAATGGATCGAAGAGTGGACATCGGCCGACCAGCTCAAGCAATTCGCCGGCGACAAAATTGACGAGGAACAACACGGGCCTTTCCGTGCGGATTGGCCCGGTATCGCGGCGGGGCGGGGAATTCTCTTCGAACAGCGCTGGCGTGGCGATGGGCCATGAAGCGGCTCGATCGAGTCCGACGAAACTGTAACGACTCAAATTCTGGTATTTCAGCTTCAATCGAGTCTTGAGTCGCTGTAACAAAACTCGACATAGTCTGGACGGCGCGACAGCCCGTACGATGGAATGTCTTCGGGCCAGTGCAGTAGAATGAAATAAGAACGTCCCCACGACACCGGAGTCGCGACCGCATGTGACCTCGAACGTCACATGCGTTTCCGGTTGGACGTTGACCGGGTCGTCCATTTTCACCGCTATGAAACAGTTCGGGCAGTTATGATCAAGATCGTCGATTACGGAATGGGCAACCTGCGGAGCGTTCAGAAAGCGTTCGAAAAGCTGGGCGTCGACGTGTCGGTGTGCGACAACGCCGAAGGACTCGCCGACGCTGAAAAAATCGTGCTGCCTGGCGTCGGCGCGTTTCGTGACGCGATCGCCCATCTTCGCGAACAGCAAATGGTTGAGCCGCTGCTGGAACACATCGCGTCGGATAAGCCTTTTTTGGGCATCTGCCTGGGGCTTCAATTGCTGTTTGACGTGAGCTACGAGGATGGAGAATGGGAAGGCTTGGGCGTGGTCCCGGGCAAGGTCGTCCGTTTTGAGGATGCGCCGGGCTTGAAGATACCCCACATGGGCTGGAACAAGCTCGAAGCCGCCGGCCCCACTCCGCTGCTCGAAGGTGAACCCGACGATGCTCACTTTTACTTTGTGCACAGTTACTATGTTGTGCCGGAAGACGAATCGGTCGTCGCCGCGCGAACCGAGCACGGCACGCAGTTCGTTTCGATGATCGCGCGGAAAAACTTGTTTGCCACGCAGTTTCACCCCGAGAAAAGCCAACGAGCCGGCCTGAAGCTGTTGACGAACTTTGCGACGTTATAGGCGCAACGACGAGCGATTCGCCGTACGACACACGCACCGAATGAGGAACGACATCTGATGGAAATCCTGCCTGCGATCGACATTCGTGGAGGTCAATGTGTCCGGCTGCGACAGGGCGACTACGATCAGGAAACTGTTTTCGGTGACGACCCGGTTGAGATGGCACAGCGTTGGGCCGGGCAGGGGGCCACTCGGTTGCACCTGGTCGATCTCGACGGTGCCCGGGCTGGCAAGCCGGTCAACCACGAGATCGTCCGGAACATCGTCATGAGCGTCGGCATACCCTGCCAGATGGGTGGCGGAATTCGCGACGAAGCGGCGATCGCCATGTTGCTGGACGACGTCGGTCTTGATCGCGCGATCGTCGGCACGCAGGCGCTCAAACAGCCCGACTGGTTCCGCGAGATGGTTCTGAAATTTCCCGGCCGCGTCGCGTTGGGGCTCGATGCACGCGATTCGATGGTGGCCACGGAAGGCTGGCTCGACGTCTCGGAAGTCTCCGCGATCGAACTGGCCGAGAGTTTTGCCGACCTCGAATTGGCAGCGGTCATTTACACGAACATCGCCAACGACGGCATGATGCAGGGTGTCGACCAATCGACCATTGACGACATGATTACGCTAACGGAACTTGGGTTGCCGGTCATCGCCTCCGGTGGTGTCACCAACCTGGATGACGTCCGAAACCTTAACGAAGCCAGTCTGCGGCATCCTCGGCTCATTGGGGCGATCGTCGGCCGCGCCATCTACGAGGGAACGATCAACGTCGCTGAAGCCGTGAAGATTGTCTCAGGTTGACGAATCGCCGAAACGCTCTGTTGGCTCAAGAGCACTCTTGTTCTCCAGTTTCGATTTCGCCCACAACCGGGCTTCAGGATGGGTTCAGACTAACACCGCCGAACATGTCGCGGCCTGCTGTCGACATCAGAAAGTCGGGCCGCGCGCCACTGTAAGGCGGCCGTTGCCGGAAGCGCGATCATGCCGAGTTCGCCCCCGCTGCGTGGCCGACTGCTGTTGCTCTTAGCGGCAACGATGTGGAGCATCAGCGGTGTGATCGTCAAGAGCCCGCCGCTTCAGGAACTTCCCGACGCAGAGCGGGGCCCAATCATCGCCTGCGGTCGCGCCATTGTTGCAGCGGTCTTTTTGCTACCGATGGTCGGGCGACGCTCGATACGATTTCGGCCCGCCATGCTGCCAATGGTTGTCGGCTTTGCGGCCATGAATGTCTTGTTCGTCACGGCCATGACGACGACAACGGCTGCCGCGGCGATCTTTCTGCAGTACACGAGCTCGATGTGGGCGTTCCTGCTCGGCTGGTGGTTTCTCAAGGAACAGATTGTCCGGGCCAACTTGTTGGCGCTCGTATGTGCGGTGTGCGGAATCGTCTGGATTATCGCCGCCGATGCCTCCAGCACGCGGCTAACAGGGAACCTCATCGCGCTCGTCAGCGGCTTTTCATTTGCGGTTGTGGTTGTCTCGTTGCGCGCGCTGCGAGATGAGGATTCGATTTGGTTGATCGCACTGAACCACGTTGTGAGCGCAGCAGTGCTGTTGCCCTGGGTGATGTCCTTCGACATCGGCATGCCGAACGTCTCGCAATGTTTGTTGATCGGTGCGCTCGGCGTGTTTCAGATCGCGATCCCCTACGTCGCTTTCTCGCGTGGTTTGCGTTACGTCACGGCGCAGGAGGCGGCTCTGCTCACGCTGATCGAGCCACTGCTGAACCCGTTCTGGGTATGGCTGTTTTGGAATGAATCGGTGCCCGCGTCGACTTGGGTCGGCGGCACGCTGATTGTCGGAGGGCTGGCGGCGCGTTACGTACTAGTCCGTGAAAAAACGCCCGCCGCAAATCGCTGAAAAAGAGGAAATATCGCCGCGCTCATCCAAAGCCTTGGGAACGAAAACGGCATTCATTGGTGGCGTGGTTCAACGAGCGTCACAGACAGATCCATGACGTTCGTATGCGTGGGGCCTGTCTTGACGAGCCCACCGGTCAAATCGAAGAACTCGTAGGAGTTGTTGATCGCCAAAAAGTCTCTCGGCGCGAGGTCTTGTTGACGAGCCGAATCGACCACAAGCGCATCGGCGACGGCGCCGGCCGCATCGGTCGGCCCGTCTTCTCCATCGGTTCCGCCGGAAAGCAGGACGATGCCGTCGATCCGCTCATCGAACAACCGGTCCAGGCCGGCAAGCACTAATTCCTGGTTGCGGCCTCCCTTGCGCGGCTGATCGGTCGGCGCCAGGTGAACGGTCGACTCACCCCCCATGAGTACACACGCCGGCGCAGCCAGTGGTTCCGCCTGATCACGAATGGCCAGGCACCGTTCTGCCAACTGAGCGCCGAGATCGCGAGCCTCACCCTGGTTGTCTGATCCGAGACTGTGCACGGAATACCCCAATCGACGAGCCTCGACGGCCGCCGCTTCGAGCGCGACGGCGTTGTTACCAATGACGTGTTGACTGACGCCGTTCGACAGTGCCGACGGGGCAGGGGAGTGCGAAGCGTTATGGCGCAAGACGTCACGAACCGAAGCAGGGATGTCGCCAAGAGGGATATGCTTGTCCAGGACCGACAGCGCATCGGCGGGCGTTGATCGATCGAAAACGGTTGGCCCCGAAGCGATCACGTCCAGCGGGTCACCGATCACGTCGGAAATGATGAGCGTCAACAATCGTCCCGCCGACGTCGCCCGCGCAAGCCCGCCCCCCTTGACCCGCGAAAGCTGTTTGCGAACGCAATTGAGCTCATTAATCGTTGCACCGGACTCCATCAACATTCGCGTGATGGCCTGCTTGTCGTCGAGGCTGATCCCGTCCGCCGGCGCCGGTAACAGCGCACTGCCTCCGCCGGAGAGCAGCACAATGCACAAATCGTTGGCGCCCAGCGACGCAACACGTTTGAGAATCTGCTGCGTGCCTTCGACGCCCTCCGGCACCGGTTCGTTAACGCCCGCCGGACGCGCGGCGTGGAGATGAATTTTCTTTAGCCGGCGGACACAGTCTGATGGCACGTTGACCCACCCGCTCACCTTCGACTGCACAAGTTCTTCGCCGACGGCCTGCTCGAACCCATCAGCCATCCCGGCCCCCGCCTTGCCGGCGCCGACAACGACAATGCGATTGATGTCGGCGACACGAAATGTCTCATCACAGATCACGAGCGCGTCGCCTTCGCGGCGTACGACATTCTTGACGAGCTGTTGCGAGTCAACGGTGCGAACCCCCGTCGACCAGATGGCCTCGGCGGTATTGCGTTTTGATCGCGTATCGGTCACGTCGATTCCGTTTTCCGTTGTTTCATCCCACGAGCGCGAAGTTGCCGATCCGACGACGCGATCAATCGTGGCTCGTCGGGGACACGATTCGATCGACGTCTGCGGGTACTCATCCGGCGTAGCCACAACCGCTCGACGAGTAGTGCATCCCGCTTCAATCGGGGTTTCGTACGGCTGCTATGTGTACAACTTCGCCACCCAGTCGCCATAGCCATTGTACGGTTTCGTTTCGAATCGTTTTTTCGTGCCGAGCATCCACTCGGTTTTCTGGCTCCAGCGCGGGTGGGGCTGATCGGGGTTCACGTTCGCCTCGATTCCGTATTCGTTGGGAGCCAACGTATTCCAGAACGTGCGCGGCGGCTCATCGATGAACGTAATCTTGGCGATCGACTTGATGCACTTGAACCCGTACTTCCAGGGCACGACCAGTCGGAGCGGTGCACCGTGCTGTTTGGGAAGCGGCTCGCCATAAATCCCCGTCGCCACGATCGCCAAGTCGTTCATTGCCTCTTCGATGGTCAGCGATTCGGTGTAAGGCCAGGGATAGCTGCGAGACACCATGCCCGGCGCTTCCTCGGGCCGATCGAACGTTTCAAACAGGACGGCGGTCGCCTTCGCGCTCGGTTCTGCCTGCTTCAACAAGCCGGCCAATGAAAAACCGGTCCAGGGAACGCACATCGCCCACGTCTCGACACAGCGATGACGGTACGCGCGCTCTTCCAGCGGGCTGATCTTGTAAATGTCGTCCATGTCGAGCGTTTGCGGCTTGCTGCACAGCCCGCCGATCTCGATCGTCCAAGGACTAGGTTTGAACTTTTCGACGTACCGCCAACTGTCTTTCCCTGATGAGAACTCGTAGAAATTCGTGTACTCGGCGGCGTCTCGACGAATCGTTTCGGCGCGACCGTATTCGAACTGTTCGTTGCGCTGGGCAGGATACTTGGCCGCCGAAGCGGTCGGAATCGGCTCGACCGCAGTGGCTTTGCGGATTTCGTCCTCGCTCGCGCGCTGGCAGCCGGATAACAGCGGCGCGACGCTCGCTCCAGCGATGCCCATTCCCAAAGTCTCAAGGAATTGCCGGCGATGGAGTTTTCGATTCTTGTAAATTTCGTACGGCGTGTGCTCACGTTGCGGTAAGTCGAACGGGCGGCGGACAAAGTGTTGCATCATGCTTCTTTCGATGAGTGATCCGAATACCCTGTGCAAGATTTCGCCGCATCTGAGATCAACGCGATACGTTCGAGGGCGACCACGTTTTCAGCCGGCCTCAGTGCCAAGCAAACGTCATTGATCGGGCAGCTCGTTTACGGCGATCGCACGATTCAACTGCCGCACAGGCAATAAGTCAACATCTTCACTGACCGGCGCTATTGACACCACTTACGTGGCAAGAAAGCTCGACCACGGCAACCTAGTTTCGCCTCCCGAAAAGACATCAAAGAAGCCGGATCTTCGCCTCGCAACATAGAGACAACCATCGGCATCCCGAGAATTGTAGACGCAAACGCCGTGATCGCCAGTCATTCGGACGCTCTCTGAAGAATCATCATAATCAGATTTCGCGACGCAAACTCCTCACTAAATCTGTTTTACTCACTCTTTGCATTATCCCCACTCCCACAGCGGATCGATGAGAGTTTGGTGATGCGTCGACCTCGGCTGGGGGAACCGTGCGCGTCAAACGCTTGAAGCGTCCGACATCGCCGGACCGGGAAACCTCGATCGGCTTGCGAAGAAGGCTCTGTTAATGCGATACGACCTGGTTGTCATTGGAAGCGGTCCGGCGGGACAGAAGGGGGCCATTGCCGCCGCCAAACTGGGCAAGCGCGTTGCGCTCGTCGAGCGCGAGCCTGAAATGGTCGGTGGTGTCTGTCTGCATACGGGAACGATTCCCTCCAAGACGATGCGCGAGGCGATACTGCACCTGACCGGTTACCGGCAGCGCGAGGTGTACCAGGATCAGTACCGCAAGAAGCGGCAGATCACCATGGACGACCTGCGGCGCAAGCTGGCGCAGGTCACGGCCCGGGAACTCGACGTCGTTCAGGATCAACTCGAACGAAACGGCGTTGACGTCTTTCATGGCAACGCCCGGTTCGTCGGCCCGCACGAAATCGAAATCGACAACGAACGCGGGACTGTGCGTGTCGAGGCGGAAAAAGTGCTCATCGGCTGTGGTACGAAGCCTTCGCGTCCGGCGCACATTCCCTTCGATGGAAAACGTATCTTCGATTCTGACGACATTCTGCGACTCGACCGGATCCCGCGTTCGATGGTCGTTGTCGGCGGGGGTGTAATCGGCATCGAATACGCCATCATGTTTGCCACGCTGGGTGTCGAGGTCACAGTGGTCGACGGTCGCGAAGGGCTGTTGGACTTCTGCGACAGAGAAATCGTCGACACGCTGCTGCACGATGCCCGTTCGCTGGGAATGATGTTCAGGCTCGGTGAAGACGTCATCGGCGTCGAGGCACTCGAACGCGGTGACGTACTCGTTCAACTCGAAAGCGGAAAACGCCTGGTGGGCGAGACGCTATTGTTCAGCGTCGGACGTGTCGGCAATACCGACGACCTGAACGTGCAAGCGGCGGGGCTCGAGCCGGATGACCGTGGACGGCTGTGGTGCAACGAAGACCAGCAGACGTGGGTCGACCACATCTACGGCGTGGGCGACATCGTCGGTTTCCCGGCTCTGGCCAGTGTGTCGATGGAACAAGGTCGCCGCGCGGTCTGCCACGCGTTCGATCAACCATTCGACGGCTGCAAGAACTTGCCGTATGGCCTGTTCACAATCCCCGAGATCTCGATGGTCGGTGAAAACGAGCAACAGCTCACGTCGAAGCGGGTTCCCTACGAGGTGGGGCTGGCCCGGTTTCGCGAGATCGCCCGCGGCAACATTGCCGGCGATACGAACGGGCTGCTCAAGCTGCTGTTTCATCGCGACACGCGGGTGCTGCTCGGTATCCACTGCATCGGTGAGATTGCCACCGAAATCATCCACATCGGCCAAGCCGTCATGTCGTTGGGGGGAACCGTCGATTACTTCCGCGATACCGTCTTCAACTATCCCACAATGGCCGAATGCTACAAAGTGGCCGCGTTCGACGGCTTGAACAAGCTGGCGCTCAGCGAAGTGATCGGTGCGCCAGCCGATAACGCCGAGCAAACCGAGAGCGTCGATCATGATGAGCAAGCCGAGTTCCAGCCGGTGCTGGTGGAGTAGAACCCGTCCCAAGACCCTGTTGTGACGCATCGCGCCGCTACAATTCCGAGGCTAGAGCGCATTCGACATAAGTGTAGCGGGTTCTGGCGGCGTAGAGACGATATTCAAAGACCGAAAATCGTCCGATAGCCGCCACAGTTATCCCGAACGGGATCTAAAGTCGTGCGACAGAGGGTTTCGGGACCAACTCTAAGTCGTCCGGCAGCGCAGAAGAGAACGAAAGCTCCCTGCCCGTGATGGGATGATCGAACGTGAGCCGATGCGCGTGCAGCGCGTGACGTTGCACCGAAATCGGCTGATCAGGCCCGGCGACCCAATTCGGCGATTTGCGCAGCGAACCGAACGGGCCGTAGTATTCGTCGCCGACGACGGGGTGCCCGAGTTCCGCGAAATGAACTCGTATCTGATGGCTGCGCCCGGTATCGATCCGCGCGCGGACCAACGTCATGTCATCAAACCGCTCAACGACTTCAAAGTGAGTCCGCGCCGGTTTCGCCTTTCGCGCTTGGGAATGGGCCGACATCAAGATGCTTCCACCTTCGGGATGCAAACCGATCGGTCGATCGATTGTCCCTTGGTTCCTTTCAAAGTTTCCCTCCAACAGAACCAAGTATTCTTTCGCCACTCGCCCGCGTCGAAAAGCATGCGAGAGCAGCCGATGGGCCAGGTGTTCCTTCGAGACGACCATCAATCCGCTAGTCATCCGGTCGAGCCGATGCACGATCCCGGGACGGAGCAACCCCTTTAGCGCCGTCTGCCGATCGAGATGCCACTGCAGCGCGTTGGAGAGCGTACCCGTTTGATAGACGCCCACGGGATGGGAGGCCTGACCGGCCGGTTTGTCGACCACGATGATCCAGGGGTCTTCATAGACCACGCTCAGCGGCAGCGGCTCAGCCTCGATGAGTTTGTCGGGCGGCTCGATAAGTTCTACACGGATGCGTTGCTTGTAGAACACCCTCGTTTTCAGGTCGGCGGCAATGCCGTTCACTCTCACCAGCCCACTTGCCACGATTCGCTGCATCCGGTAAGCCGTGTAGTTTCTGAAATGCCGGATCAGAAACTGCTCGACGCGCACGCCACTCAAATAGCGTTCGACAATGAGCTCGGCGGTGAATCGATCGGGCATGGCGTTACGTAGCGTGACAAAACCAACGGAGCAGCATTTCAGCGCGATTCCGGCTGAGCATGATGAACGCGTCACTCTGAACAGTGGCGACATTGTAGTCAATTCGCTCGTCGCTGGACCCCGGGTTGGGCGATTTGATCGACAACGCGATCGAATCGTGGCAGAATGGATGTTCCCGCTTTGGTAGGACGACCGCTGTGGTCCCGCAGATAAATACACCCCGTCCGTTTGGAAACCCCAATAGGAGCATGACATGGCCGATCTGGATCGCAGAGATTTCCTGAAAACGAGTTCCGCTGCTGGTCTCACGGCGGCAGCCGCTCTTGCCTCGGGGCAGGTCGCCAAGGCGGCCGCCAGCGAACGTGTGCGGGTCGGCGTCATCGGTGCCGGCGGACGGGCCTTGTCGCTGAACCGGCATTTCGCCTCGAACCCCAATGCACAAATCGAAGTGATTGCCGACCTCGACCCCAGCCGCTTCGGACGAGCCGTCGCCGACGTCACCGAACGGCAAGGCAAGTCGCCACGAACCGAAAGCGACTTTCGCCGCGTGATCGATGATGAGAACCTCGACGTCGTTGTCGTCGGTACGCCCGACCATTGGCACGCGATCCCGACGATCTTGGCCTGTATGAACGGCAAGGACGTCTACGTTGAAAAGCCCGATAGTCACAACATCGTCGAAGGCCAGCGGATGGTCGCCGCGATGCGAAAGCACGGCCGCGTCGTACAGATGGGTTCGCAGCATCGAACGACCGACCGCATGATCACCGCCCTGGAGTACATTCGCGAAGGCCATCTCGGTCGCTGCCTCGTCGCCAAAGCCTGGGAGAGCACGAAGCAGTCGGGCATCGGCTTCCCGGCCGATGGCAAAGCGCCCGACGGTGTCGATTACGACATGTGGCTCGGGCCGACAGCGGTACGGCCGTTTAACCGGAACCGATTTCACGGACGCTGGCGCTGGTTCTACGACTTCGGCACCGGCGACCTGGGCAACGACGGCGTGCATCGGATCGACATGGCGGTCGCCGGGTTCAACGCGGCTTGCGAAGCGCAGGGCGACGAGCCTCTCGGGCTGCCCTCGGGCATCAGCGCCAGCGGCGGCAAGTGGTACTTCGATGACATGCAGGAATTTCCCGACACGCTGCAAGTCACATATGAATTCGCGGGACCGAAGCCGAAGATTTTGACGTACGAAATGCGCGTCTGGGCGCCGCACAACTACCACGACGAAGGCGAAGGCTCGGCCATCTACGGCGACAAGGGCTACATCATTCTGGGCAATCGCCGCTGGCGGGCGTACGACGGGAAGAATCGGCTCGTCAAGGAAGCCGCCGGCGGCAGCGACGCCGGCCCGCACGTGCAGAACTTCATCGACTGCATCAAGTCCCGCGACAAACCGGCCTGCGACCTGGAAACCGTCGGTCACCCGGCTTCCGTCCTGTGCCACACCGGCAACATCGCCACCCGCATCGGCCGCAAGCTGTTCCTCGACCCCGAGACCGAAACGTTCATCGGCGACGACGAAGCCAACGCGCTCCGAGGCCGCCCCGAATACCGCAAGCCGTGGGTCTTGCCGGAGGTGTAGGTAGGGAACGACGCGGCAGGATCGAACCGAAGCTTTTAGCGCATTTAGAACGCTCGGCGCACATCGCGGGTGTGCCGATAACGCGTTTCGAACGGCGACATCAACCGATGCGCTCGGTCACGGCGATTTCCGCATCGTCGTGCAGGAACTGAGACGCACTGCGCACTTGTCGTATTGCCCAAATCCAAAGCTTCGCGGTGACTCCGACAACCAACGGAGTGCCGACCACAAATATCAGCAGCACGACGATGCGAACGGCTTCGGCATCATTGAAATTGCCGAAATATTCCCAAACAGGCTGCAAATTCATGACATGCTCCAAAATGCCCGGTCAATGTTTCGGTGGTTACAAACGGATGTCGTTTTAGCTTAAGGCCAAACGTCGCATTTGGCAATTCGCCGACGACTTGCGAATATTCGAGAAAATTTTTGTCTCGTCGTCTCGTTCCCAAGCCGAGTTTGGGAACCAGCGAATATCGAGAAACATCGCAACGCGCAGCAAACGGATCGAAAGACAGGCAACCCACTCGTAAGATTCACAATGTGATGGAATTCTGCGTGCGTGATAGGCTGAAACAGCCGATCACGACGCGAACGATGTGACGCACGAGCAACGACCGGCTATCATTCCAGTTGTGGCGGATTGTCAACCGCGCGTTAGGCTGCAAATGTGCCGCCTACAGGAAATACACAGATCCGTCGAAGATTAAGAACCCACGTCAAAACCCGGTTGTGGACAAATCTCGGCCTGGAAAACAAGGGGTTTGATTTGGCAACAGAGGGTTTTGACGCGACTTCAAGTTGGATTGCCAGACTCCTGTCTCCACATGGGTCGTGACGTCGATGGCGAACACAGACACAACGCACGGACCCACTCCGCCTCAGAGCGCGACCGAAACATCGAGTGATGAAACATTCGTCGTATCGGACCGTGAAGGGCTTCAACGTGACAGCAAACGCAGCCTTGCTCAACTGGCTGCGATCATCGTATTTAGCGCAGCCGGTGCCGTAATCGGCTCGTTTATGACGAATAATCGTCCTGACTTGGCTGCGTTGGCTGGCGGGATCCTCGGCATGATTGTCGGCACGTTCGTCAGCGGATTTGTGCTGATGTTGCTGCCGACACCGATCAAGACGATGACTCTTAGACAGATACGAAGCAAATATCGCCAACTAAGAAGCCGACTCATAATTGCGACGATTGTCCTTGCACTATTCATGCTAACCCTTCCGCTGATTATCTCGCAGTTCGGCGACGATGAGAGCACATTTGCGTGCGCAATGTGCGTGTTGTGGTTTGGCGCTACGCCGGTCCTCTTCGTTTACACCAAGATGCTTGCCTACCGGCTCCGAAAATGGAGATGTCCAGCTTGTGGCGAACCTTTCGGTAAACAGTGGACGTCATGCAGCAACTGCGGATTGTCAATCAACCCTGATCGCGAAACGGCGATCTGACAGATCGGTGAACCGGCGTTGGCTTGCCTTTGGTCTCGTTCCCAAGCTCAGCTTGGGAACGCATTTGCCCGGTCACCTGGATGGGTTCCCAAGCAGAGCTTGGGAACCAGTGCAAATGCGCGGACGAAAAAGTCTACTCCCGAGAAATCTGAGGAATGCCGCAGACGTCGGCGGTACGCCTCGGCGGGTTGGCGTTCGACAATCATCCTCGCCAGCCGTCTTTTTGCCTTTTGAGTATCCCACGTCTATGCTGGGGGCTGTGACCCTCGCGGTCTGGTATCTTGCTCGAGGCGTTCGTCGTGAAACCAACAAAAACCATTGGCCACCGGCCATATGTAATCGCCGCCATGTCGCTCGCCATGATTGGCATTTGTGGGTGCGGTAGCAGTGAAAAGGCTGCGGTGCAGGAAACGGCCGCCGTGCAACAAATGACGTCACGACAACAGGAGACGATCGCCAAAATTGAGATACTTGGGGGTAGCGTTGAGTTGAACGACGAGGGAGTCGCGATCATGGTGACGCTCGGCCCCAAGGCCACCGATTCCGCGTTGGTGATCGTGAAGGGATTCACCGACCTGCGAATGCTGGTCATCCAGGGGCCCCAAGTCACCGACGTCGGACTGATACACCTCAGGGCATTGAGCAACCTGCGCGTGCTGTGGCTCAGCGGCCCTCGGTTCACCGACGATGGGCTGATGCATCTCAAGGAATCAACGAAGCTCGAATCGCTGCTCCTCGAAGGCACCCAGGTCACCGACGACGGCGTGGCCAAGCTCCAACAGGCATTGCCGAATTGTCTCATCGACCGTTGATGGTCGATACCCACTCGGAGGTGTTGGACAGGTGGAAAACGCCTGGCTGTATTCGGGACGCCTATGACTCAAGACCCCGAGAATACTCGTTTGCGTTCCCAAACAGAGCTTGGGAACGAGTTGTCGGGCAGCAAGGGAGCAACAGCATCACACCACCGGCCAAACGTCGACCACCCTCCCAATTCCACTGGCTTTCATCAGATTCTGCTTATATGATGAACGCCGTGTGGGGCGCGGTATTGGAAACGCGCCGCGCAGCGGGTTGGAAACGCACCATGCGCTGCATTGGAGGCGCGCCACCATCGAAGCGTATAACGTTGTCACGACGCGCCGATGAACGCCCGGGGGCTCTCTTCGAGGAAATGGCCCGATGCTCTCGATTCTTGGACGACCGCAAACGGTTTGTAATGGAATCACGCGCCGCGACATGCTTCAGGCGGGCGGGGCGGGGTTGTTTGGGTTGACGCTGCCGCGACTGTTGGCTGCCGAGCAAACGCTCGCGCACTCTCACCGGGCGCGCGCTAAGTCGGTCATGTTTCTGTACTTGTTCGGCGGGCCGAGCCAACTCGAAACGTTCGACATGAAGCCGGCCGCACCGGCGAAGCTGCGAGGGCCCTTCCAGCCGATCGCATCGCGGACGCCCGGCCTCGAGATTTGCGAACATCTTTCGAAGTCGGCGCAGGTCTCGGACAAGTTCTGCGTGATTCGTACGATGACGCATCCGCACAACGATCACAACGCTTGCCACTACATTCAAACGGGCCACAAGTGGACGCGTTCGGCGGAGACCGGATCCGACGTCAACGCCCGCGAGACCGACTGGCCGTCGATCGGCTCGGTCGTCGAATATCTTTCCGCTCACGAGGCGAACGGACGGGACCGCACGTTCCCCGACTACGTTTACGTTCCCAATCGGCTCGGCCATTTGCAGGGCTACGACCGGACCGGCCAATACGCCGGCTGGCTGGGCGCCGCCTACAACGCGCTGGCCACCGACATCCGCAAGAAGGGCAAAGACGACAATCCCTTCTTCCGCAACTGCGACGACGCTGAACTCGACTTTCGCATCAAGGGGCTGGTGCCGAAGTCCGAGATGCCGCTCAACCGGCTGAATCGCCGCAGCAGCTTGTTGGAACAATTCGATGGCAACGTCCGCCGAATCGAAACGTCGAAACGGATTCAAGATTATCACGGCATCCGCGAACGGGCGCTCGCGCTGGTCACTTCAGAACGCATTCGCGATGCGCTCGACATCCGCAAGGAGCCCGATTCGCTTCGCGACCGGTACGGGCGGCATCTGTTCGGCCAGTCGGCTTTGATGGGGCGGCGGATCATCGAAGCGGGCAGCCGGTTCGTCACCGTGCTCTGGGATGCTCCCGACGGTTACAGTTGGGATTCGCACCGCAACAGCCAGTCGCTCGAAAAGTACCTGATCCCCGGCTTCGACCAAACGTATTCGGCTCTGCTGACCGATCTCGATGACAGCGGGCTGCTCGACGAGACGCTCGTCGTCGCCGTCGGTGAGATGGGCCGCACGCCCACGCCCACCGCGACTTGGGGCAGGGGACACTGGAGCCACTGCTTCCCCTGCGTGCTGGCCGGTGCGGGAATTCGCGGCGGCATCACGTACGGCCGCTCCGACAAAGACGCCGCGTATCCGGCGGAACGACCGGTGAGCCCCGAAGACCTGGCGGCGACGATCTACTGGGCGCTGGGCATCGACCCGGAGTTGCGGTTGCCCGATCGGCAGGGGCGACCGACGCCGATTCTCGAAGGCGGTAAGCCTCTCGTCGAGCTATTCGGGTAGCGCGACGCACCATCGCAGCGAACTATCTTTTGAAGGATTCGCTGCGAGAGTTTCGCAAAGACTCTTTCGCACCAATGAGGACACATCCATGCGCGACGTATCGCGAACTACGGTGGCTTGTATGATGCTCGGCGGGATTGCGATGCTAGTAGGGGTCGTACGCGCCGGTGAACCCTCGGCCGAGCCCGAGCCGCCCCGGAATGTTGTGGCGGGTCCGCTTAGGCTGACGGAATACCGCGTGCTATCGAATTACACGTATTCCTATGCCTGCGCGGCGGCCGACCTCGATGGTGACGGCGATCTCGACCTGACCAGCGCCGACGCCGAACCCAACAGCAATTTGTACCTGCTGATCAACGACGGTGAGGGCCGTTTCCGCCATTCGTATATCCAGAAGTACGCCCAGCAGGACGATCAGCCCATTCGGCTCGAGCGGCACGCCATCGGCGACATCAACCGCGACGGGCGCCTGGATGTCGTGATTGTCGACAACTTGAAGTGGGACATCCGCTGGTTCGAGAATCCGGGCCGCGCGACGATCACCGCTCCTTGGACGTTGCGCCGCGTGGCGGAGCCCAAAGAAGTTCCCGGCTCATACGACGTTGCCCTGTCCGACCTCGACGCCGACGGCGACTTGGACGTGGCCGCTTCGAGTTGGCGGTTCGGCAATCGGTTCGACTGGTTCGAGAACGTCGGTCGGCCGGGGAAGGGAAGTGAGTGGCTGCGGCACGAGATCGAGAACATGATCGCGGAGACGCGGACCATCGCCGTGGCCGACTTCAATCGTGACGGCAAGCCCGACCTGCTCGGCAGCGCGCGGGTTGCCAACAAGATTGTCTGGTATGAGAATTCCGGCAAGCCGGCCACCGAGCCTTGGAAACGGCACGTCATCGACGCGGTAACGGTCGCCCCCGCGCACGGGCATCCCGTCGACATGGACGGTGATGGCGACGTCGACGTGCTGATGGCGTTCGGCATCGCGGCGTCGGTCGCGAACACGGCGCCCGAGTCGCACCAGATTGCGTGGTACGAGAATCTGGGAACGCCCGGCTTAGGAACCAAGTGGAAAAAGCATGCAATCGCCGCCAGTTTTCCTCAAGGGTTCGAGGCGGTCGCTGGAGACCTCGATCGTGACGGCGACGTCGACGTGGTCGCCACAGGTTGGAGTCCGAAAGGAAGAATCGCCTGGTTCGAGAATTCCGGCGACGCGAAAGGCGACTGGGCGATGCACGCGATCAAAGACGACTGGTCGAACGCCGTCACCGTCATTCTCGCAGACATGGACGGCGACGATCGGCTCGACATCGTCGCCTGCGCCGAACGCGGCGCCAACGAACTCCGCTGGTGGCGCAACATGGGAGCCACCAAGCCGTGATGCTTCGCCGACGTGCTTTCGATCCGCACCTTTGCTTCGATCCGAGAACCTACTTCCCGTATCGGGTTTCGGCCAGGGCGCGTTTGAGCTCGGCCGGTTCGCGTCCCAGCGCGTTGAGCATCGATTTGCCCTGGGCTTTGAACCAATCGAACAGGATATTCATGTCGGTCCCGACGCAAAAGTGTTTGACGCCCATGTCGAGATACTCGTCGGCCTGAGCGGGGTCGTTAAGCTCTGCCCGGGGGGCGATGCCCATTTTGAGAGCCGTCTCGATGACGTACTTCTCGGCTTCCTTGACTCGCTCGTGTTTGAACTGCCCTGTTAAGCCGAGGCTCATCGAATAGTCGGCCGGGCCGAATTGAACCATGTCGACACCGGGCACCGAAAGGAGCGCTTCGAGATTCTCGACGGCTTGTTCCTTCTCGATCATCAGCGCGATCACGGAGTCGTCGAGCGCCTGGACAAACTCGGGCGTTCCACATTCGAGCACGCAGCCCACGTCCCGCCGCATGCCCACCCCGTGCCGGCCTTTGGAGTGCGGGGCTTCGGCACGCACGGCTCGCACGCATTCCTGGACATCCTCAACCGTTCGCGGATCCGCAAACAGCACGTTCTGAATGCCCGAGCCGATGGCCCGAACGGTGAGGTACGTCCGGGGCTCTTGCTCGATTTTCATCATCGACGACATGTGATCGAACAGCTCGACCGCACGGCCGATGTTCTCGAGGGCGTAAAGATCGTAGGGCGCGTATTCGGCCACAAATTCGACGTAGTCGAACATGCCCGAATGGCCCACTAGCTCGATAATCGTCGGCCACGAACTATGAATGTGGGTACCCAAACTGGGCTGGTCGGAATCGAGTAGTTCGCGGAGACGGTTAGGACGCATCGTCTTTACTCCTGGCGTGATATCATGATGTCGTGGGGTTGATTGTTTTCGGCGCGCAGTTTGCTAGCGCATCGAAGAGCACAATACCAGATTTCATCGGGTTTGAGCAGCCAACGGGAATTGTGGTGCCGAGCATGAGGGGTCGTTTTGTGGCGGAGATGAGTCGTCCATCGGAAATCGTCGACGAGATGACTCATAACCGGGGAGCATCGCCACCTGAGCGTCTAGACTGGTAGAATCGACCGTTGATCGGCGCCCGATACGACGAAGTCCCAGATACATCGCGACTGCCGAAAACGGTACCCTTGTGTATCTCTGCTCGCGAAAGAAGAATGGAGATAACGTACGCAATATTCGTTTATTGATGGCGGTTGGTGCCGATCGAATTGACGCCAATTGAGACCACCGACAGCCCTAAAATAGTGAGCGAAAGCCGTCCTTATTTACGGGAGCGCCGATGCTGATATCACGTGCCGTGAAAGTTGTTGTTCTTTCCTTTTTCGCGACTCCGTTTTTCGTCTGCGGGGCAATGAAGGCTGCTGCACAGGACGATACGGGTGAGAGGCCCAACTGTGTTGTGTTCATCGCCGATGACATGGCGTGGGACGACTGTGGCGTGTATGGGCATCCCAAAATTCGCACGCCCCACGTCGATCGATTGGCTCATGAGGGAATGCGGTTTGACAACGCGTTCCTCACGTGCAGTTCGTGTAGTCCGAGCCGAGCGAGCTTGATCACCGGGCGCTACCCGCACAACACGGGGGCCCATCAATTGCACATGCCGTTGCCGGGTGAACAGATCACGTTCATCGAGTTGCTGCGCGCGTCGGGTTACTACACGGCTGCGGCGGGGAAGTGGCACATGGGCCAACCGACCAAGCCTAAGTTCGACAAGGTTGTGACCAAGATGAACCGTTGGGTGGATACGCTCAAAAAGCGTCCCCGTGACCGTCCATTCTGTATGTGGTTCGCGTTCACCGACCCGCACCGCCCATACCAACAGGGAACGACCAAGAAGCCGCATCAACCGTCCGATGCCGTCGTGCCGCCCTATCTGCCCGACGTGGAAGAAACGCGAGCCGATTTGGCGATGTATTATGATGAAATCGCCCGGCTCGACGGCGTGGTCGGCAAAGTGAACGACGAACTGAAACGGCAGCAGGTCGCCGAGCGCACCGTCGTCGTATTTCTCAGCGACAACGGCCGGCCCTTTCCCCGTTGCAAGACGACCGTCTACGACAGCGGCGTCAAGACGCCGTTCATTGTGAGTTGGCCCGGACGCGTGAAACCGGGCAGCGTGACGAAATCTCTTGTCAGCACCGTCGACCTGGCACCGACGTTGTTGGAACTCGCCGGATTGGACGCACCGGATTCGTTCCAGGGAAAGAGTTTCGTGCCGATTCTCAACGACCCCACCGTTTCGATCCGGGACGAAGTTTTTGCCGAGCACAATTGGCACGACTTTGACGACCATGGCCGAGCTGTCCGAACCCACTCGTTTAAGTACATTCGAAACGCCTACTTCGACGTGCCGGGCACGCCGCCCGCCGATGCCGTCCGCAGTATCACCTACCGAGCCATGCTGCGTCTTCGCGATGAAAGCCAGCTCGCTCCCGAACAAAGCGCGTGTTTTGTCACGCCCCGCCCGCGCGAAGAACTGTACGACGTCGTTCGCGACCCGCACGAACTCAATAACCTGGCCGACGCCCCCGAGCACGCTCAAACGCTACGCGAACTCCGAAAGCGCCTCGACGACTGGCAGCAGGCGACGGACGACGTTGTTCCCGAAAAGCGCCGTCCCGACGGCTTCGACCGCGAATCGGGGGAGAGGCTCAAACACGTTGGGCGCCGTTGAACAAATGCCGCGATCTGCGGAACGGTATTGATTATGAACGCATCCACACCGACAGTTCCCTCTCAAGCAGCCTCCGAGTTGACGCGGCGGCGGAGCTTGTTTTGCGTCACCTGCTTAATCTGCGTATCGGCAGTGTATATACTTTCGATGGGGCCGATGGCCTTGATCCATAAACATTTCGCCTTTCCTCCGTTTCAGAAAGCTGTCGAAATCATTTATGCCCCGCTGATTGCCCTGTACGGCGCGAATCTCGAGCCGATTTCATCGCTGCTGAAGTGGTACATCGACCTGTGCCGCTCGATTTGAAATCTCAACTTTGTGGAACCGAACAGACCGATGCCAGACGCGACGCCCAACCCATCCGAAGAGAATCCTGAAACAAACGAATCTCCGGCGAGCGAAACCGGCCCGGAGCCGTCATCGGGCGGAGCGGCGAAACCCCGTCGGTTCCGCTGGAAGATCGGACTCGGCATTTTTCTATTGGGTGCCCTGATCTACCTGGTTCTACGGCAGTCGACCGACGGCGATCGAACGCAGCAGATCTTTTACGCTTACATCGTCTTCCCGTCGACGGCGCTCCTTTTAGGAGTGTGGTGGGTGTTTTTCTCGGGGCTGCTTTGGAAGACGAAAGCAAGGTGTCTGATCGCGCTCGCGCTGTTGCCCGCACTGTTTCGCAACGACGGATTCCAGGGAGACTTCGTCCCCGAGATCAGGTTTCGCTGGAGCGGATCGATCGAAGACGACTCGGCAGAATTCTATGACGCCAACCCCACCGGCGCACGTGCCAATGACGGCACGCTCTCCCATCTCTCCTTGGCTCCCATCGTTCAACCCGGCGATTGGCCGGAGTTTCGCGGGGCGCTCCGCGACGGCATTCTGCGAGACGTGACGCTGCGCACCGATTGGGACGCCAACCCACCGGAGCTGCTCTGGAAGCATCGCATCGGGTTGGGCTGGTCGTCATTTTCCATCGTTGGCGAATTCGCCTTCACGCAGGAGCAACGGCTCGACGAGGAATTGGTCGTCTGCTACGACGCTTCCAGCGGCGAACAGCTGTGGGCGCACGCCGACGAAGTGCGGCTCGTCAGTTCATTAGGAGGCGACGGACCGCGGGCGACACCCACGTTCTACGAATCTCGCCTGTATGCGCTCGGTGCCACGGGAATTCTCAACTGCCTCGACCCGGTCACCGGGTCGGTCATCTGGTCGCGAAACATCCTCGAAGATGCCGACGTCGGCGTGCGGCAATTCGGCATGTCGGGCTCGCCCTTAGTCTACGATGACGTCGTCGTCGTGAACGCCGGCGGGGCCAAGAATATCGCCAACAGTCAACTCAATCGCGACAAAGGCGTGATCGCCTACGATCGGCTCACGGGCGACATCGTCTGGGCACACGGAAGCCGGCCCGCCGGTTATGCCGCGCCGCGCCTGGAAACAATCGGCGGTGTGCGGCAAGTTCTCATCTATGGGTCCGATGCGATCGCCGGTCACGACGCGGCGACCGGCGAGGAATTGTGGTGGTATCCCTGGAAAAACCATTCCGACAACAACTGCGCGCAACCCATTCTACTCGACGACGAAACCCTGTTCGTCAGCAGCGGCTACGGTTTGGGCAGCGTGCTCTTATCGATCGAGCCAACTGGCGACGGCAGGAACTCCAAGCCAACCGGCTGGAAGACGACCAAGCGCTTCAAGCTCAAATTCAACGGCGGCGTGCTCAAGGATGGCTACATCTACGGCCTCAACGAAGGCATTCTCACCTGCCTCGACGTCGCCACGGGCAAACACACCTGGAAAAAAGGGCGATACAAGTTCGGCCAGATTCTACTTGTGGGCGACGTAATTCTCGTGCTCTCCGAAGACGGCGAGGTCGCGCTCGTCGAAACCAACCCCAAGAAATTCCGCGAAATCACCCGCATCAAAGCCATCGAAGGCAAGACCTGGAACCACCCCGTCATCCACAACGGCCGGCTCTACGTCCGCAACTCCGAAGAAGCGGCGTGTTTTGATTTGCGTTAAGCGGGCTACGATCTGCGGCACTGCCGTGGCGGCCCGCCGGTGTGGGCGCCATGCTCTCACGCGAATCGAGTGAGCATGTCTTCGCGACGGTAATACCACAGGGAAAGGCGTGAAACGCATGACTGAAACCGAGTGGCTCGAATGCGACGATTCGGAGGCAATGCTGGAGTTTATTCGGCCAAAGGCAACCAAGCGTAAGCTCCGATTGTTCGCCGCAGCCTGTTTTCGGCGTCTCACACATTTGCTGTCAGACGATCGGCAGCAGACAGCGATTGAAATGTTGGAGGATTCCCCGGACGCCACGGAATTTCAGACCGGTGTCGTAGCACGTGCCCGCGTGGCGATGCATTCGAGCACCGATGATTCCCATTTCGTCGGCCTAATGTTGTATCGTGAATTCATGTCATCCATGACCGCCCACCACGCCACATTCGCCGCGCGAGGACTCGCCGAACCGCGCGAAGAACCAAGGGAACAATGTCGTTTGCTTCGTTGTATCGTCGGCCCGCTCCCCTTCCGTGCCGCCACCATCGACCCTGCTTGTCGCACTTCACCCGTCATCGCTCTTGCGCAAGAGATCTACGAAGAAAAAACGTTCGAGAGATTGCCGATTCTAGCCGACGCCCTGGAAGACGCAGATTGCAAAGATGCCGAAATTCTCGACCATTGCCGAAGTCCAGGGCCTCATGTCCGCGGCTGCTGGGTCGTTGACGTTCTTTTGGAAAACCACTGATTTTTGGAGAGTGGCAGAGACGGTTGGTACATTCACCTAAATCGGCGACGCGTCGGGTGCCATGCTCCCACGCAAAGCGCCGGGTGCCATGCTCTCACGCGAGGCGGGTGGGCATGCGTTTTCGATGACAACTCTAGTTCGGCGGGGTGGCGGGGTCTGTCCGCAGGACTGGCCCCGTTTCGGTACGTCCGAGGCTCCGTTTTCGCGCGAATTTCGCTGCGTCGTTCGTCGTCGGCCAAAGGCCCATAGCCCCAGGCCGCCAATCGCAAGGAGCGAAAATGTCGAGGGCTCGGGTACGGCCGGTGTGTCTGCCGCGAGTTGATCGATCATGAATTCGAAAAATGGTTCTGGTTCGGAAAGCAAAGCGCTCAGCATCGGCGTCGCGGAATGCGACCCTCCGACGATCACCAACGTGGCGTAGGGCACGTCGGCCAGGTCGAGTGCATCCTGTAAGAACTCTGCCTCAGTATAGGGCACAATCGTATCAGCCGTCCCGTGCAGAATGAACACACCGGGGTCGCCGGAATCAACCGCCGTCTCCGATCCAAACAACCCACCCGCCATCGAGAAAACAGCCCCAATGTCAGCGTCGACAGCATCTACGGCCCCGACTCCAAGCAGCAGAGAACTTGCGGCTCCGGCCGATATACCACCCGCAGCGATTTTGTCCGGATCGATGCCGTAGACTGCAGCATTTGCCACCAGCCAATTGGCCGCCGCCGCCTGGTCTTCGACGGCGGCCGCAATTGTGTGCTCATACTGTTCGAGGGTCACTCCGGCTCCTGCCAGGAAGCTTGGTAACCAACTCAGTTCACGACCCGTGCCGAACGACCAAGGATTTCCGGGCGGTGGTGGAAGATCGCTAAGCAGGCGATAATCAATCGAAGCGGCAACATAGCCGCGCGAGGCGAACTCGTTCGCTAGCGTCACCATGGTCGACGACTGCTTTGTCCCGCTGACGAAAGCTCCGCCGTGCATCAGGACGACCGCGGGTAGGTTGCTCGGCAAGCCTGTGCCGGTGGGCTGGTAGAGATCGAGAAACAGATCAACACCGCCGCCACTCCCGTTCAACGCGGATCCATACCGAATGTTGGTGGTTACGCTGACCCCGAACATGGGGTCGACGTACAGCGTTCCGGCCGATGCCGGGGCAAACAAACAGCAGTGTAGAACGACGGCAACAAGCGCGGTTCGATGAAGTCTAACGAGTTTTGTCATGCTCATGCCCGACATTTCCCACATGGATTCCGTTTTGATTGCATCGGCGGTCAATTGACTCGATGATATCCACAGACCGCGTGTGATTCCATTTCTTGGCGTCATTTTCTCTCGTCTCAACCTACCTCTAGTGATCAGGCGTGCGGGGGGAAAACCTGGAACCAAATCGCATAAGACTAGTTGACTTTCAAGACAGTCGCGACGATTTGACTCCGTACCCTCAACCCGGTTTCAGCACATCGTCAAACAAGCCGAACGCGACCTCGCCGTTCCAGCGGTGGCCGCCGGTGAAGTGGTCGAAGTGGAGCTGGTTGCCCGAATCGAGGGCGCTGTAGGCTCGTTCGAGCCGGCGGCGGAAGGTCGCGGCCCAGTCGGGGATGATCAGCGGGTCGGTCGAGCCGACTTCCCAGACGGCCGGGCGGGGGGCGATCAGCGAACCGATTTCTGAGTAGTCGCCGTACTTGAGTAACCCGGGGATGATCTGCGAGCCGCACGAGTATCTCGACGTGATGCGTTCTTGCAGCAGGTTGAGGGCACCGCTGACGGCGGCGACTTTGATCCGCTGGTCCATGGCGGACACCATCATCGTCATCCGCCCGCCGTACGACAGCCCGGCACAACCGATTCGCTCGGCGTCGACTTCGGGCCGGCTCGCGAGCAGATCGATCGACCAACTCAGGTCGCGCAGGTTGGCCGCCAACGGCAACCGGCCTAGAGCCTGCATTCGCACAAACGTCACCGCACAAGGATCGTTTCCGCCGTACGCCTTCCTGTCGACGCGGCGGCCGAAGGGAAGCATGCAGGGTGCCGCGACGACGTAGCCGCGACGGACGAACTGTAAGCCGTAGTCGTAGTTCATTCGCTCGATGTCACGCGCAACGCCATCCAAATCGGTCCGGCCGACGATGGGGTGATTTCCATGCGCTCCGTGCCCGTGAACGCAGAGCACGGCCGGCCTCTTTTTCGCGCGGCTGACGTTTTTCGGCAACAGCAGATAGACGGGAACGGCCGGAACGTTTTCGGCGACGAGCATCAGGTCGATTCGCGTATGGTCGTCAAACTCGGTGCGAGCCTCTTCGATCGCCTTCCAGCGTGGCGGGGGGGCGATATCGCCCAGAAGTTCGGAAAGCTGTGCTCGAAACGCCTTCTGCCAGTCGCGGCATTCGTCAGCCGTGTTTCCGTCGAACAGCATCGAGAGCTCGGCTCGTCCGGAAGCGGCTTGAATGGCTTCGTTGGTCAGCGGCGCCGAGGCTTTCGATTCATCAGCCTGCAACCGCTGCGAAGCGCTCGGCAGAGCGAAACCGCCCAGCCCAGCACCGATGCTGCCAAGGAGAAATCCGCGACGACTGAGACTTCCTGCGATTTGAGAAGACGCGATTGGTTGCCGGCCTACTGACATGTGAGAACTCTCCGGCTTGGAAGTGGATTCGCCTCAGCGCGCCAACCAACCTCCGTCGATTGGCACGATGCTGCCGTGCATGTAGTTTGATGCATCGGAGGCAAGAAACACAACCAGCCCGGCGAGTTCATCCGGCTGTCCCCAGCGTCCACAGGGAATGCGATCGAGAATTTGAGGCCCGCGCAGCGGGTCGTTGCGAAGCGCCTTCGGCATGTCGGTATCGAAGTAGCCGGGGCAGATGCAATTGACGTTGATGCCTCGGTTGCTCCAGGAGTTCGCGAGCGATTTCGTCAAGCCGGCGATACCATGTTTAGCGGCCGCGTAAGCCGGAATTTGCCAGCCGCCTTCGAAGCTCAGCACCGATCCGATGTTGATAATTTTTCCCCGCCCGCGGGTGAACATGTGCGGGGCGGCTTGTTGAGAGAGATCGAAAGCCGCGTTGAGGTGGACTTCGAGCAAGTACCGCCAGTCTTCAAAGGGATATTCTTCCGGAGCGTGCCGGCCGCCACCGCCGGCGTTATTGACCAGGATGTCAACGCGGCCCATTTCATCGGCAACGCGGTCGATCAAGCCGGCCCGTTCAGCCGGCTCGCCCATGTCGGCTTTGATGTTGAGAAACCGGCGCCCGGCCCGCTCGACGAGCGCCCGCGTCTGGTCGGCTTCGTCGCCTCGAGAAACGGTGGCAACGTCAGCCCCCGCCTGGGCGAGCCCCCGGGCCATCGCCTGACCCAAGCCACGCGTTGCACCAGTGACCAGCGCCACCCGCCCGTCGAGTTTGAAGAGATCGAGAATCATCGTTGTTCAATCGAGTTAGGGAAAGCGGCGGACCGAGAAGACACTGTCATCAAGAACGATATTGCACGCTGAAACGCTCACCAACGTGGTCCCGGCGTGCTCGGTTTCCGGCGAATGCACACACTCAGATTGCAGCCCCGCGAGAACCTTTCCAGCGTCTGCCGTGATTGTTACAGTATATGCGGGACGCCATTGTAGGGCACGTCGGCGATTGCTTCGAGGCTGGGAGGTACTGAAGATGTCATCCGTTAGTCGCAGCGCGCGGGGGAAATCGAAAAGCGTCTCTCGCCGTGATTTTCTCCGCGTCGGAAGTCTGAGCATGGTGGGTCTGTCGGTGGCCGAGCAAGCTGCCCGGGCGCGATTGCAGCAAACGCGCGACCAGCGCAGTTGCATTTTCATTCTGATGACGGGCGGAGCCAGCCAGCTCGAAACGTTCGACCCAAAACCCGATGCGGCGTCGGAGATCAGGGGGCCTCTGAAGGCGATTTCGACAAGCGTGCCGGGAGTGTCGTTGAGTGAATCGCTTCCCTGTCTGGCCGAGCGCGCCGACTCGTTTGCGCTGCTCCGTTCGCTCTATCACGAAGCGGCCCCAATTCATGAAACGGGCCATCAACTACTGCAAACCGGGCGGCTCAGCTCTGGGAATGTTCGATATCCCAGCTTCGGATCGGTGATCGCCCGCACGCTCGGACCGCGAAACAACGTCGCCCCCTACGTCGTCTTGCCCCGCATTATCGGTGACACAGGCGTTAAGACGTGGCAAGGGCAGGGCGCCGGGCTGCTGGGTGAGGAATTCGACCCGCTTGCCCCGCATCAGTTAGGGCAGGACGTGTTGGAAGCGACCGAGGCCAGCGCTGAACTACTAGACACCGCGCCGATCTTTCAGGAACCGGAGTCGGTTCGACGGGCGTATGGAAACTCTCGCTTCGGCCGCCTTTGTCTACAGGCGCGACAACTTGTCGAATGCGGCGTTCGCTGTGTGACGGTGAACCTGTTCGACCAACTTTCGAACGAGGTCACCTGGGATTGCCATGCCCGCGCACCGTGGGCTCCTGCCAACTTGTACGATTACCGCGACACGCTCTGCCCGCAATTTGATCGCGCTTTGGCGGCGCTTCTCGATGACCTCAAAGAACGAGGCTTGCTCAACGAAACGCTTGTTGTCGCCGTGGGCGAATTCGGGCGAACTCCGTACGTCAACGAATTTGGCGGGCGCGACCATTGGCCGGGTGTGTGGTCGGCATTGGTTGCCGGCGGTGACACGGCCGGCGGTACCGTGGTTGGTGCCAGCGACCGCGACGGAGCCGAGCCCGCCCAAAGGCCCATCGCACTAGGTGAACTCACGGCGAGCGTCTACGAGCACATCGGCCTGGAACTCGGCATGCCGCTGAAAGTGGATGACGAGCAGGAACTGTCGCTTGTCGAACAGACTGCCATCGGCGAGCTCTGGGGTTGAACGACGGGCACTTGGTTTCGTGATGCCGCCGCGCTATGCTGCTTCCGATTGAGCGTCCGTACGACCGACACCAAGCACGAGCCGCACGAGCGCCGCCGAACGTCCACACAGGACCGCAATTTGCTCGATTGTGTGACCGGCCGCGTACAGGTCGAGAACCATCCGCTCTTGATCATCGCTGAGCGGCGCTGCCGACCGCGCCGCATCTGATAATCCGCGTGAGCGATTCGACGCGCCGGACGGTACGACGATGTCCGGCCCAGGATTCGCCGCCGATGAAGGCCGTTCGTTTCTCGCATCTTCCAGCGTTCCGCGTAGCCGTGCGATCTCCGAATCCGCTTCTTCCACGAGGCGGTCCAACAACGTAATTCGAGTTTGAGCCCGCCCCTCAATCTCCCGGCAGAAGTCGTGCAGCCGGATTTCGATTTGATCGACTCGCGCGGCGGCGGATTTCTCCCTTTGGAGCGCTTCGCGCTGAACCTGGTGTGCTAGGTTAGGGGTCTGTCGGCGAGGGGACCGAAATGCGAACCGCCAGAGGACTAAGCCCGTTGACAAAAGGGCGATTCCCAACAGGATCGTCTGCGTCCCGCCGAACGTATCCGCTAAGAGCATTGTAGACTCCGTTGACATCCTGTCGCTTACGGATCGGTTCTGGTCGCCGCTGTACTAGCCGTGGTCGTGATCGTGATCGTGGTCGTGGCCGTGGCCGTGGTCATGATCGTGGCCGTGGTCATGATCGTGGTCGTGGTCATGATCGTGGTCGTCGACGGGTTCGGTTGTCAACGGCGGCTGGTTGGCGTGGTAACCGGCTTCTGCCGCGCGAAACACATCTCTGACGGCGATGTCCTGTTCACCGGCAACGCGGGCACAATCTTCGAATTCGGGGGTAAAAATGGCCGGCTCACCGTTTCGCCAGCCGAGTTTTCCTTGAACCGGCCCCCACGGCGTTTCGACCGAGTGACTCTGCCGCGCGCGCTTGGATCGTTCAAGCACGGATCGACGAATACCGAACGTGGCGGTCTCATCAAACAAAACGGCTTCGAGTGCATCGGCATCGGCCGGCCGGCAGATCACGCTCAACAGAATTCCAGGACGGTCCTTCTTCATCTGGATCGGCACCGAATAGACATCCAGCGCGCCGGCGGCGAGGAGCTTTTTCTTCACGTATCCGATCACCTCGCCGGTGACGTCGTCGAGATTGGTTTCGAGCAACGTCACGCGATCGGTGTGGGGCGTTGCGGCCGCATTTCCCACGAACACGCGCAGCAGATTCGCGCGTTGCGGCAAGTCACGCGTACCGGCACCATATCCGATCGCGTCGATCGTCATGTCGGGCAGCGACGCAAAACGATCGACCATCGTTGCCAGGATGGCGGCGCCTGTGGGCGTCGTGAGTTCTGCTTCAACGGGCACGTCGACAAGCGGTATTCCCTTGAGCAGTTCGGCCGTTCCCGGCGCAGGAACGGTGCAGATGCCGTGGTCGATCTTGATCTGGCCGCGTCCGGGCGGAATGGCGCTCGAGATAATTTGCTCGACACCGAGCAAATCGAAGGCGATGGCCGCGCCGACGATGTCAACGATCGAATCGATGGCGCCCACCTCGTGGAAGTGAACCTTCTCGACGGTCGAGCCGTGTACCGTAGCTTCAGCACCCGCCACGGCGCCGAATATCTTCTTGGCGAGTCGTTTCTGACTTTCCGATACTGCATCGGCTCCATCGATGAGTTCCACGATGTCCGACATGTGCCGATGCGCGTGTTGCTCGGGGTGCTCGACGCGCACGTAGGTTGCCCGGAAGCCGCCTTTGATGACCGATTCCACTGTCAGCTTGACGCCCGGCAGCCCGAGCGAATCGATACCGGCACGGATGCGATCGGCGTCGACACCCGCATCAATCAGGGCAGCCAACGTCATGTCACCGCTAATACCGGTCGAACAGTCGAGATAGGCGATCCTCAAGGCGGCAGGTTTCCCGTAGGTTAACTGATGATGATTCCGGATATGAGGCGGCAGCGAGACGACGCGCGCAACACCGGGGTGGCCAAGCGAAGAATTTTACTCCCGGTGGTGAAATCAACCAAGTCCAAAGCCGAATTGGACAAAAGGGAGAAGCGAGAAGCCGTCTCAAAACCTGGTTGTGGTGGAAATCGACGGTCCAGATGAAGCTCACACGTCGCCCATCAGAGGGTTTTGGGCCACATCCAGCGCGAAGGGCCAATTCTCGCGGTAATACCAGTCAAGACACCCAACGATGTGGAAAATTTGACTTGGCCGGGCCGTGAACTAAGTTCCCCTTAGAGGATCGAAATTCTACTCTGCCGACTGGGGAGTCGCGGCTCGACCCTGCTGGGTCGGGCGGAATCCCCAACAAGGGCCGACGCGCCACCCGCGAACCACTCGATCTGAAGATCCGGGCTATGCACAGACATTTCACCGTGTCACGGTGCAAGACGCAGTTGTCGAGTCGACTACTAGGGACCAGCACATGCCAAACGCCGAAATCGAAACTCTGCTCAGACAGGTTCTGACCGATAGCATCACGAGCGAAGAAACGACACGTCTCCGTCGGTCCGATTTGTCATTCCCCTTTCCGGAACCAACGACACTCGAAGAAACCGGACTGAGCGAAGCGCTGGTTGAGTCATTGATTCTCAAATATCTGCTCAATTGCAACACGGCGACCGGACGGCAGATTGCGAATCAGATCGGCTTGCCGCAGGTGGTCATTTCCGACCTTGTGCGGCGGCTCAAGACGGATCAGTTCATTGTGTATCGGAATTCCGCCGGTGTGTCAGATTTCACGCACGAGCTCACCGACGCCGGACGCTCCCGCGCACTCAGACTTTCCAAGGAGCGAACCTACTTTGGCGCGGCCCCCATCACGATGGAAGACTACTGCATCGGTGTGGCCGGGCAATCACCGCATAATGATAAGCCATCCGCGAGCAGACTGCGCGCCGCGCTCGATGGACTTGAGGTCAGCGCCGACATCTTTAGCCGGTTGGGGCAGGCCGTCTCGGCGGTCGGCCCGCTGTTTCTGCATGGAGCACCGGGAAACGGCAAATCGAGCTTAGCCGAGCGAATCACGGGTGCGTTTGGGCCTTCGATCTGGGTGCCCAAGGCATTGGACGTCGATGGTGAAATTGTTCGATTGTACGATCCAACCGTGCATGAGCGGATATCGGGCGCTGAACTCGAACAATTACCCAAGGATGTCGACCGGCGCTGGGTCTGCATTCGGCGGCCGACTCTGATTGTCGGAGGAGAATTAACACTCGAGAACCTTGAATTTGGAATCGACGCGCGGACTGGGGGAATCGAAGCACCGCTGCATCTGAAGAGTAACTGCGGAACACTGGTTATCGACGACTTCGGCCGACAGCGCGCCAGCGCGAGAGATCTTTTGAATCGGTGGATCGTTCCTCTTGAAAAACGATGCGACTACTTGACGACGCCTTCGGGAAAGAAGATTTGTGTACCCTTCGATCAGTTGATCGTGTTCGCCACGAATCTCGAGCCGAAGGAGCTTGTCGACGAGGCCTTCCTCAGGCGGGTTCCTTATAAAATCGGTGTCAACGACCCCACCGAGGCGGAATTTCGCGCTGTCTTTCGCGAGTTGAGCGAGAAACTCGAAATCGAGTATGCCGATGAGCCACTCAATCACTTGATCGAACACCATTACGAAGCCGTCGACCGGCCGCTTCGTTTCTGTCATCCCCGCGATCTGTTGTTGCAGGTGCGCAATTACTGCGACTTCCATGAGCAGCGAGTGGAGCTTACGATCGATGCGATCGAGTCGGCCGTGGCGAACTATTTCGGGCAGCTCTGAGCAACCCACTGAAGGTTGGGCACCGACGGCGGTTTGCCCGTCCCAGTCTCGTCTGGGATGAAGACGCTTCGCTTCAGGAGTGCGAATTCACTGTAAGAGGATTCCACACGAGTCAGACTCGCGCGCGGAACACGAGCGGGGGAATGACGGGGGATTTAGCCTTTGAAGGCTCCCTGTTGACGGGCGAGCTCCAATGGCGAAAGCTTTTTGCCGTCCGGGCTGGCTGTCGGCGCCTCCTTCTGTGGAGACACCTCCGCGGATGGTTCCTTGGCTGCCGCCTCTTCAGCTTCGGGAGCGCCGGCCGCTTCACCGCCCGATCCGACGGCTCCTTGTTGCCGGGCGAGTTCCAGCGGCGAGAGCTGCTTTCCAGCGGCCGGTTTGGCGGCACCCGCCGGTTCTGACTTCGCCGTTTCCGTCACCTCAGTTTTTGAATCACCCGAACCGACGGCTCCCTGTTGCCGGGCCAATTCAAGCGGTGAAAGCTTCTTGTCCGACGCACCGCCGGCTGGTTTGGCGGGAGCCTCGGCATCGGTTGCCGCCTTTTTCGGTCCTCCGCCGGAACCGGCCGCGCCTTGTTGGCGCGCCATCTCGAGCGGTGAAAGACCCGACTTCGCCTTCGCTGGTGCCGCCTTCTTTTCTCCGCCCGCTGCGCCTTGCTGGCGTGCCAAATCTAAAGGACTGGGACCGCCCTTTTTCGCAGCCGGCTTCGCAGCGGCTGGCTTGGCCGCCGACTTGGCAGCGGGAGCTTTGGCCGACGGCTTTTTTTTGATTGGCTCGTCGACCACCTTCAAATACTGCGGGGCGATGTCGTACCAGCCGATATCTTCCGGGCCGTCGAACTCGACCAGCGCACGCCCGCTCATGTTCACCGTCTTGACCGTGCCGGTGAGGCCTGAGAAGCGGCGCAATTCGGGCACTCCGTCGGCCACGACGACGTACTTATCCGTCAGCTCTTGTTTGAGGTTTTCGGCAACTTCGATCGACATCGGGGGCCTTTTCGTCCTGATCTAGACCATGTCTAGTTTTGTTGTAGCGGCTTCAGACGCAATTGAAGCTCAAATACGCGCATTTGAGTCGCTACGGTTTTGTTAAACGCGTTCAAGAACCTATTCGTCTTGATCCAAAAATAATAGCGATTTCTGGCGACAAAGGAAATGCAGCCGCGACCGCCTCGGTGGGGAATCCGCTGAGGCAGCCGTTCAGCGCTGATAAATCGGCAGAAACTGATACTCGACCGCCAACGCTAGGACGGCCATGGTCGTACAATAGACCTTGCCGGAACTTTCCTCGCTGCCGTGAGCGGCCAGCCAACTGCCGTCGTCGTTCTGCTTTTCGAGCAGCAGAAGGTTGAGATGGTCGCGCATCGCGTCCCAGTATTTTCCCCCCACCTTGAACATTCCGACACTGCAATAATACGCGCCGTAGAAGAAGTAACTCTCGCTGACTTCCAGCGGGTGGTCAAGCAGATAGTCGGCCGCACTCAGCGCCTCGTCGGCGCGATGTTGTCCGCAGACCTCAAGCGCCAGAATGCCGGTCCCCGTTCGCGTGGGCGTCGTGCCGCTACCGGGTTGATAGGCAAATCCATGATCGCCGGGCGAGTGGCACTTTTTCACATATTCGATCGCGCGGTCGATGTGTTCGGCGGGCACGTCACAGCCGACGTTCTTCGCCGCCCGCAGTGCGAGCAGTTGCCAGCCCGTCATGCTCAGGTCGCTATCGCGGCTCGTCGGCTGATATCTCCAACCGCCGGCGTGCCGATCGGACTTCGCTACGCTCTGCGCTTTGAGAATTAGATCAACTGCCTTTTGTAATGCGTCGCGACACTCTTTTGCCAACGGTGGATCAACCATGCCGATCACTTCGGCCAGCATGAGCGTGCTGATGCCGTGGCTGTACAACGGGCCGTGACTTTTCTTGTGCACCAGCATTCCATTCGGCTGCTGATGTTCGACGACCCAGCGAATTCCTTTCTCCAATTGCGCGCCGTACGCCCCTTCGCCCGGCACGTGGCCCGCTGCGAGAAACGACATCACCGCCAGGGAAGTGGTTGCAGTCGACTCGCCGTACGCGTCCGCGATCCAGGATCCGGACGGAGTCTGAGTTTCCGAAAGAAATCCGAGTGCGCGAACGATCGCTGCGTCGACCTGCTTTTGCTCGGCTGAAAGGGGCGCTGCCTCAATGGTCGTGGCCGCGTTGAGCGCACCGATCGACGTCAGCCAACACAAACACAGTTTTACACATCTCGCTAGCCGCACGATGAGCCCGTCCCCTTTCCATTCGCTAATTTCCAAACGGCCGCCCCACACTCACGCCGAAGACCGATTGAAAGTCGCGCCGCATGCCGATTCGTCCACTTCAAACCGCCTACTTTTTCCTGCCCGATCGTCGCTGACGAGTCGTCGATTCAGTGGCGATTTCGCGGAAATACAATTTGATCAATCGGGCGTATTCGCTGTCTGGTTTCGCGCCGGCGGACTGCAGGATCTCAGTGCGAAGGTTTCTGGGCAACTGTCCCCATTCGCGTTTCGACAATCGATCAAACTCCCGTTCGAGATCGTCGATGTCGATCTCGCCCTCGCCGCCGGACATCTTCTTACCGCCTTCACCGCCGGGTGTTTCGTTGCGACGCATGTCGGGCGGGAGGTTGTCGAAATCGAGCTTACTTTGTCCGCTGGCATCGGCCTGTTGACCCGGCTCCAGCTGCTGAGCCGCTTGGGAGAGCGCATCGGCGGCTCGGTCCAGGTCGTCGGCTGACTTCGCTAGCGGTGACGGAGATGATTGCTTCTTCCCGCCCGGTTGCGCGGCACCTTTCTGCTTCTGATTCCCGTCACCCGGCTTCGGTGAACCTTCCTTCGACTCTCCATTGCCGGACTGTTGATTTGGCTGGTCCTTGCCGGCCTGGGCACGCTCCTCGGCCTTGGCGAGTTGCTCGCGCGCGGCCTCGAGCCGCCGCGCCGCCTCGGCCACCTGCTCGGCCAGACTGCCTGGCACGGGTGAATCGGGCTGGTTCTCATCACCGGCGGCCTGAGCGGCGAGTTCAGCCGCTTGACGGAGGTTCTCGGCTGCTTGTTTGCCGTGTTGAGCCGCCGCAGTTGACTCGCCCTGACCGATTTTGTCGTCGGCCCGATTCATCTGCTCGTGGGCGTTGCCTGCTCGCTCTGCGGACTGAATCGCCTTCTGAGCTGGTTCCGGAAGGTTCACGGGGTGAGCCGCCAGACGCCCGCCGATGTCGGAAATGGCTTCACTCAGGGCGTCGGTGGCCTTTGCGAGGCGACGTTGACCCGCTTGCTGGGCCTCGGCGCGGGCCTGCGGCGAATCCGCGTGCTTCTCAAGGTTCGCTACGACTTCATCCTGACGCTGCTTGAGTGCCTCGGCGCGGCTCTGCAGATCGGCGGTTGGCTGTCCGCCATCGGCCAATTCTGCTGCGACCTTTTCGAGAGACTGCGCGCTCTGACGAGAGGCAATGGCCGCCTCTCGCAGTTGCCCCGTCTGCGACAACTTGTGGGCTTGCTCTGCTTGGCGCGCGGACTCCGTTGCTGCCTTCGCCGCAGACGACTCCGGTCCAAGCGATCGGGCCACGTCGATCGCGAGACGTGTCGAAGCCCCGGTGAGCTGCCGTTGACGTTGCTGGGTCGCCTGCGCCGATGAAGACTCGGTCGCTTCAGCGGGATCCGCCTCGGAGTTCTTTGAACGTGTGCTCTGAGCCCGGTCGTTGGATTTCTGGTCGTCGGTTTTCTGGCCGTCGCTCTTGGGCGCGCCAGCGTCGGATTTTGCGTCGTCAAGTGGTGGGTTTTTCTCGACAGCGCGGGCCAACTCCTGTTGAGGCTCGACGAGATCGGTCGCACGCCGAGATAGCTCCGCGAGTTCTTCGCGCAACCGTTTTCGCGCCGCCGCGAGTATTTCGGGCCGACGGTCAAGAAGCGAGTCCAATGATTCGGCCAGCGCGTTTTCCTGTTCTTCGAGATTCTGCCGTTCCTGGTCGAGCTTTTCATTGCGAGCTTGTTCTTGTTTGGACGACTTGTCCTTCGACGGTTCGCGAGAGCGGCGTTCTAAGTCGTGGGCCTTGTTGGCCAGACGCTCGGTCCGCCGCGCGAGCCGACTCAGTTCGTGCAGGTCGCGTTCGAGTTCGGCCAGCTCCTCGAGCTCCTCGGCCAGTTGTTTTAGCTTTTGATCCGCTGCTGCCAGGTGCGCGGTGCTCTCGGCCATCAGTTTCGCTGTCTCTTCGATGGGCCGCTTTTCGGCACGACGCGCTTTCTCGGCGGCTTCAACAAGGTCACTGCGAGCAACATCCCGCGCAACGGGCCCCAAATGTGTGAACAGCGCGTTCGCGGTGAACTGATTCGCCAGCTGTTCCAACTTCTGGGCCGTTTCGAGCTGCTGCTCGGACAGCGGCGCAAGTGCTTCGGATTGTTCGAAGGGAGCTTTTTTCGTTTGCGCGGTGGCGGCTTGCTGATTGAGTTGTTCCAGCTGCTCGCGGCTATTGGCCACGTCCTCGCGAATTTGTTCGAGTTGCCCTTTGAGGTCTGATTGTCTCTCTGCCAGATTCTCGCTGCCGGAGGCCGACGCGGTGGAATCGACGACGAGCGAACGCTGTTCCGACCAGACCTCGTTGGGACCGGGGATGGGCCTTTGATCGGCGGCGCGAACGCGGTAGGTCAGCATCTGTTTCTCGTCGAGCCCGAGCGAAGCCGCGTCGAGATCGAAAGTTCCTTCAACATTGGCATCACCCAACTGGGCGGCTTCGAGTGATAGGACACCGGTTTTGCCCTGCGGCAGTTGATAATGCAGTTCCAGCGCGCCGACGCCGAAATCATCGCTGGCCCGAGCCGTCACGCGGACCGCGCCATTCGGCCTGACCCGCTGGGGCTCGCCGGCAGGATCGAGCGACAGTTGCGGCGGTTGATCGCGTTCGATTCGAAGCACACGCCGAGGCTCGTTAAGGTTGTTGAGGCCGGCCTCATCGGTGAGCCGCAGGGCAAATTGTCCACCACGAACGGCCGTCGTTTCCAGCGTCGCGGACAGCCTGTCTTGGGCGACGGCCACTTGGGTATTGTTTTCAGAGCGTTGTTCCGATTGAGCCGTTGCGGTCTCGTCTGAGGATGCCTGTCCATCCAACCATTGCAGTGCGACGTCGTATATTGGCTTGTTGAATTTCATCTCGAACGAGAGCAGACTGTGTTCGAAAACGGTCATCTCGCCGACGACACCATCGATGTGTTGCGCGGGATAGCCGGTGTAGGCGGGAGGCTGAACGTCTAGCGTCACCGCTCGGACTTCGGGTGCGTCGACGACATCGACGCGGTAGTTTCGCGAGCGCCCGCCAGCCGCCGAGACATTGAACTCGAAACTATGAAACACCTGCGGAATTGTCGCCGCAAATAGGTTCTCGGCTTCGTTCAGCGCCATGCGCCGCGCATCGGTTTGGCCGCTCGAATCGATCCAGTTCAGTTGTACCGACTTCGGCAGATCGCCTTCGTGGTACCGCCAGCCGGGGAGGGCTTCAATGAGTACGTCGCTGCCGCGAGCGACAACGCGGTCTCCTTCGACAACTTCGAAAAACAAGTTGCTGGCACGATCGAAGTTTCCCCAAGGCTTGAGAAACCGAGACCACAGCAATCCGTAATCACCGGGAGACACGACAAACGGCAATAGCAGGGCGAACCAAGCCGCCGTGCCGCAGAATGCCGAACGCCGAGCCCGACGAGATGAGACCGACTTTTGGAAGTCAATCGGGCCGATTGTTTTCAGAGTCTGCCCCATGAGCAAGTCTCGCATCAACGGCGAACCTTTGTGCTCATCGGGAACCTTGGGATCATTCAGCTCGACGACCGAACTGAGTTGTTCACCAACCTCAGGATGTGCGCGTTCGACCAGCGCCGCCAGTTCCGCCGGCGACGGACGTGAAATGAACGTTCTCGCCAGGCAGACCGCGGCAACCGCGACCGCGCCCAGACAAGAGACCGCCAGCAATACCATTCGTGTGGTTGTGCCAATCTCCCACATCAGGTCGATGAACATGCCTAATGCGATTCCGATCGCGGGAATTAGCAGCACCCACCCTAAGCCACGCAGTAGAGCGAGCCGGCGCACGTGCACTCCGAGCACCGATAGTCGCGCCGCAAGCAGATCAGCGGTCGATATGTCTGATGGTATCGACATGAATAAAGTCTTTCCCGGCTGTCAGGGTCCAAGAAATGTGCCGTCGTCACGCTGGTAATCTGAACCGTCAAAGACGGAAACACGTTCTCCGGCATTCAGTTTAGCACGACTTCGTTCGCATTGGCATCCCCATCGCCGCTACGACGACAGTCGGGAGATCAAAAGGCGTTTTAAGCTACGTCGTTCGGCTTCACGGCAGACCGTTCCACTTTCGAACCACCCATTCGGCCGTGAGTAGCCCGAAAAATACGAGCATGGCAGTCCAATGGTTCCAGAGCTCAAATTCGTACCTCGTACTCGTGCTGACTTCCGTGTGGAGAAACTTTTCCGGCAGTCGATCGAGCTGATCGAGGAGCAGCAATTCTCCGCCCGCTGCGCCGGCCAATTCGGTGAGCAACTCGCGATTGGCACGCAAATCGTTCAGTTCCAGCGTTTCTTCGGGCCGCACATAGAGCGGGGTCACAAGCTCCTCCGGTCCCAACTCAGCATTGTCGGCAACGAGCTTGATACGGTAGTCGTCCGGCGGGAGATCGGAAAGCCGACCGACGTGAACCAGCGGTTGCCCCTCAGACGGGACGAGATCAACAGTGCTGAACGGCTTCCCGTCGGCGGGTTCCGCTGATCGATAGACCTCCGCCCGCGCTTTGAGTTCGGGATACTGCCGCGCGTATTTTTGGGTCCATCGGGCTCGAACGATCACTTCGTCGCCGGTCCTGACATCATTCCTGTCAGGCCCGAAGCGCACGAACTCGTTGCCGACAGCCGCCTTGTTCTCGACGGCCCAACGCGCGAGTTGTCCCCAGAAACGGTGGTGGTACGTGTCGCCGGCACGGTGACGCCAACGCCACGTGCTATCGATGCCAATCCACAACACCTGACCGGCGCCGTAATGCTGATAGACGATCACCGCGTCGTCGCTCTCGCGAGGCCGTCCGAGTTTTTCCCCGCCCGGCATGATCGATTCAAAAAACACGGTCGCCCCCGGTTTTGGATCGCCGAACAGAGCCCAGGTGTGACCGGGTAAGGCCATCCAAGTCGCGCGGTTGGCAACTTGCCCCGGCTGTAGTTGAAACATCGTTTCGGTCTGTCCCTCGTCCGTCAACGAGAGGTGAAAACCGCGGTTGAGCGGCGAACCTTCCAACGCGGCTTGCTGGAACTCGGCAGGGCGCAGATTCGTGAGTGGCATCAACTTCGCAAGCTGAGCCGAGTCGTGCCGGAGGGGCATGTAATTCTTCCCGGCGAGCAGAACGAGCGTTCCACCGCTTTCTGAAACGAACTTTTCCAGCAACTCCCAGCCCGATTCAGGAAAATCTCCGGGGCTCACATCTCCGACAATGACAAGATCAGCCTCTGCGAAAGGCGACTCCGCGAGTTCTTCGTTGTTCTCGGGAACCGGCAACGAGCGGGGGAAGAATGTGTCGTCCAAAACACCAATATACGGCTGGTGAAAAACGACTTCATCAACCGTCACGTTTTCGTCTCGTGACAGAGCGTTGTCGATAAAGCGAAATTCCCAGCGGGCTTCATCGTCTAGCAGCATCACGTGAGCTTGGTCGCTTACCACATTCACGGTGAACGACTTGCGGTTGTTGTCGGTCCGCGTTTCGCCCGATTGCACTTCAGTATGTAGCGTATACGTCTGCCGTCCCAAATCGTTCGCATCGAGCGAGAACTCTACCTCAGATTCTTCTCGCTTGGCGGTCACCGTTTTGACGACGGGCTCTGCGCCGGCACGGTCGAGCACCACGCTAAGTGACTCGCCTTCGAATCCGGAGGTGTTGATCTTCGCTTTGAGCAGCGCGACATCACCCTGCGAAGCCGTCTGAGGATAGTTGAGTTCGCCGATCGACAGATCCCTCGGTCTTAGCTCGCTTCCTACCATGACCGGAAACAGCGGAACCGATGCTTCGCCTAGACGCGTGGCCATTTTCAGCAGGTCACCGCCACTGTTATCGCGGCCGTCGGTCAACACGACAATTCCAGCAAGCGGCGCCGAATCGGCAGATGCCGGTCTTTGCAGCACCCGCGCGAGGTCCGACTTTTCAGCCAACAATCCCTCAGGTGGAGAGGCGAGCGTCGTCTCCAGAGCTTGCTCATCGATCTCGGCAGCGCGCCCCGCAAAAACGCGCAGATCGACCGAGGCGACTTCACTTAATTGGCTAAGCAGGGGAGTCGTCGTTCCTGACAGTAGACGGGTGACGATGTCCTTACGCGAGATTTGACTTACGTCGTCGAGCACCGCTTGCAGGCTGGCCTTGCGGGCCTCGGCCAACTCCCGACGCGCCTCATCGTCTCCGCCGTCCTGCTCGTCGACCCACTCGGGTTCTCTGCCCGCTTCATAGTCGGCCATCCAGCGGTCGAGCCTCGCGTTCGTTGCCGGGTTGCCGATCAATTCCAGTGCCCGCGCCCAACGAAGTTTCTCGGCATCGTTGGCGTGTCGGTCGGACGTCGCCATGCTGTCGGATAGGTCGATGGCCACGATGACGCGACCGGCGCGCGTTCGGTCCAACGTCCAAGCGACCACCGGCTCCAACAGCACGACAAACAACAGTCCGACAACCGCAAGCCGCAGCACGAGCAGCGCAATTCCCACCCGGTGCGGAACGAGTCGCCGCTCGTATCGCAGTAACATTACAATCAGCGTCGCGGTCAACGCAGCAGCCAACAAGCGGACGACGAGCCACACTCCGGCACTCGTCGCTTGAAAAACCAATTCCCGTTCGAACATTACGGCCGGGCCTCCGTCTCGACGTCGACGTCCTCAACAACAACCTCGTGCCCACCCGCCACGAGCCTTCGCGTCATCAATGCCTCGGCGACAAGAATCAGGAGGAAGACCAGCATGAGCGCTCTCCAGATTTCGGAACGCGACTCGTCCAGAAACATGGCTTGCTTCAACTCAGCTTCCGATTCGACAAATCGCAGGCGGTCGTTCGCCGATAACGCTTGCCGCTCGGAGTGATCGAGCGGCGTCAAGTCGGACTCGCTCCGATCAAAGTTGACGGCGAAATACTCGACCGGCCGCTCGGCGTCGGCGGATACTCCATCCGCTGTTGGTTGAAGCAAGTAGATGCCCGGCAGATCGGCGCTCGGCAATTCGAGCAGTGTCCGCCGCTCGTCCCCGGTGAGAGTAGGAACGTGACGTGATTCATCGGGAGCGACGAACTCATAATCTTCCGGCGAAAGATCGTCAGGCACGACCAATGACAGTGGATCACCAACATCAACATTGCGGGTCGCTTTTCCGACGGAAAGGTGAAACAACAACTCGTGCAGGAATGGCACAAAGTCAGGTTTGGCCGGCAAGCTGCTCCAGTCTGCGTCGAGAGGCGCCGCCATCAAAGCGACGCGCCCCGCTCCGAAGTGTCGCGTGATGAGCAGTGGATCGCCGGTTTCGAGCCGAGCCGCGATGACGGCGGGCTTGTTTTCCGTCGATGCAGGGAGGGCGTTCTCCGCATCTTCTGCCGAAGGGGCCGTCGGCTCGTTGTCGCCTTTCGCCGACGACGAAACCGGTTGCAGCTTCCACCAACTCTTGAATCGAGCCTCCGTGAAGCCACCGCCGTTTTCGGAACGAAATCGTGTCAACCAGGTCAGTTCCAGGCTGCCGCTGCTGATGCTCCGTCCGCCCAAGGCATCGTCGGCTCCGTGTTGAATCGCATCCAATTCCGCCGGCAATAGCCCTTGTCCCAATCGAAACAGGCTCGCATTGTACGACGAAGCATCGGCCTGATCGCCGAGTGCAACAAACAAGCCACCGCCGTCGCTCACAAAGCCCTCGATCGCTCGCACTTGGGCATCACTGAGAGATCGCACATTCGCCAAAACGACCACCGAAACGCCCGTGAGAGAATCCGGTTCGAGCTCGGCCGCGGAGATGACCGACGCTCTCACCCAAGGCGTTTCATTCGATGCGGATGTGAGCGCGGCCGAGGCGAAAAACGTTGCGCCGCGCGTCCGATCGAGGTGCGGTGTGCCGTCGACCAACAGCGCGGGGAGCGCCTCGTCCACCAAGACGACGGCTTCCGAGCGATTGTCGCCGGAAAGGTTGTCGCCGTCGATCACCACCGCGACGCGATGCGAACCCGAAGACGCAAACCGGTAGTGAAACTCAACATTGGCCTCACCCCCCGGCTCCAGTTGAACCTGGAGCGTCTGCGCATCGAGTCGCTGCCCGTCGACTTCCAAGTCAACGCGCCGGCTCGCAGCAGCCCGGCCGCCGTAATAGCGAACCTTCGTGCTGATGCGCAGTGGAATGTTCGCCACAACACTCTCCCGCGAAATCGATAGCCGATCGACGCTGAAGTTGACGCGGTCGTCCGACGATTCGAAAACGTCCATGACCCGCACGCGAGGTTTCACGCTGGCGTTCTCAACGGCGGCGTCAAACCGGGCCCACTCGTTCGTATCATCGGCTCGCCAAGGAAGCGATTGAGCGTCGCCCAGAACGATCACCTCCCGCACTAAATTGCTGCCTCGATTCAAAATGCCGACCGCTCGCGTCATGGCATCGGCCAGATTCGATGATCCGCTGGGCACCGGCAGTTGCTCAAGCTGGTCGCGGACGTGATCGAAGTCGTGCGTCGGCGAGTCGATGACCGCCCGCACACGCTCGCGCGCATCGACAAGCCCCACGGTGTCACCCGGACGGAGCACGTCGAGTATCCGCTCGGCCGCGCCGACGGCCGTCGCGTGCGGCGTGACCGTCTCACCTTCCCAGCCCATGCTGGCAGAGCCGTCGATGACAATCACCACGTCGCGGCCCTGGTTCGAAGCGAATCCGAACCAGCCGCCGCTCAGAAACCAAGGCCGGGCCATCGCCAACACAATCAGCGCGACAAGCGCCATTCGCAACAACAATAGCAGCAAGTATTGCAGCCGGATCCGCCGCCGCGTCTTACGACGGAGTTCCAAAAACTGCATCGCTCCCCAGGCGACCACGTCGTACTTCTTGCGGCTCAGCAGATGAACGAGAATCGGCAACGAGAGCCCGGCGAGTCCCATCAGCATGAACGGGTTGAGAAAATATTCGAGCATCGGTTCGTTGTCGAAGCAAGGCTGCCGCGGGCGATGTTATGACGCGGTTTGTGTCTTGCGATTGAGCGATCATCGTCGCTTTTCATTGCCCGCCAAAATGAGGGTGCCACTGGCGGCTCGTCCCGCCAGTGCGAAATACGTTGTTCAACGAATTGCCAAATTGAGTTTGCGACCGGCTCGCGTCTTCACCAGCAGCAACAGCAACCAGCAAGGGGCAAGGGCACGCCCGGGCCAATTTCGTTACCATGGAGTCTAGGCGATTCGGCCGACGACAGAAACGCTCTCGGTGGATCGGTTGAAAACTGAATGCGGTTTTGACACAGGACGCGTCTTCATCGGCGCTCGGGTGCCACGTGCGGTTGATCCGCCCGTGCTTTTCGGTTCGGTCTACTTTGCACTGGCTGACAAGCAGCCAGTGGCACCCTTTTTCAACGGGCTGTTTAGACGTAGAAGGGTCTTTTCACAATGAAGCTGTCGCTTTCTGTTCGTATTGCCGAGGCGGCCTGCAAGACGAAACTCAACGTTCCGTTTGCCGATCTCGTTCAACTCGCCAAGGAACTCGGCTATCGAGCCGTCTGCATGCGGGCCAGCGCCGGCGGCGTTGACACCCCACGTAAGGAGCTTGAGGCGATGCGGGCCTCCGTCGAAGACGCCGGGCTGGTCGTCTCGATGGTCACCGCCGATTCCGACATCCCACTCAATAACGAGCAGGGGCCCAATAGCCTCCGCGACATCGGGCCGAGCCTCGACGTCGCCGAGGCGCTCGGCTCGGATCTCATCCGCATCTGCATGAAGACCGAAGCCGACGTCGAACACGCCAAGCGAGCCGCCGACGCGGCCGCCGCGCGCAACATTCGCCTCGCCCACCAATGCCACACGACCAGCCTGTTCGAAGAAGTCGGCCCGTCGCTTGAGCATCTCGAAACAATCGGCCGCGAGAACTTCGGCTTAATCTACGAGCCGGCAAACTTAATGCTCTGCAACCAATCGTACGCCGCCGACACGCTCGGGCGGCTTAAGCCTCACTTGATGAACGTCTACGTGCAAAACCACCGCCTGGACGAAGCCGGCCCGGTGGAACTGGAAACCTGGTGCCTCGGCCCGCGCCGCTTCCACCACATCCCCATCTGGGAACCGGGCGGCGTCGACTTCGACGTCGTGATGCAAGGCCTGGAATCGATCGGCTACGACGGCTACTTCACCGTCCACCAGGCCTACGCCGAACTCATGGGCCCCCAAGAAGCCGCCGTCGCCAGCGCGGATTACTTGAGGAAGATTGGTTCGTTTGAGTGAAGGTGTTTGGGCGTGTACCTGCGTCACGTCGCGGTTCGTGAGTCGGTTTACTGGTTGATATCCGAGACACCCACGAGTACGGTAATAATCGAAGCCATTCAGTCGGCCCCTCTCGCCGAACCATCTCCTGAATGACCTGCTGAAACATGCGGAGAGCCTTCGAATCGCTCCGCGCAGAGATTGATTACAGGAGATGAACACGATCCGCCGTTCGCGGAATGCTGCGCACACAATCGATTGACAATGCGTGTCATACAAGTGATCTGCGGAACAATCTAAGAACAGACATCGTAGGTTCGTCTGTGCCGGTCGCAAGGAACGGTTCGCCTTACTTCCCCACGCTGTCAACGATGTCAGCAGAAATGATCGCTGCGGACTCATGTTTCGAATCCAAACATGATGCCTCGCCCGGCGAAGGAGGACACGAGTCGTGACTAACAAAGCAAAAACTGCAATGGTTTTACTGGCGGTTCTGGCGGGATTCGTGTTCTGCCCAGCCACGGTTGCTTTTGGCGTATCCAGGAATGCGCAAGCGCTGCTTGAGCTGGCTGAAGCGGAAGAGTTCGAACTGTCCGATGTGGAGCGCGATCTTTTCGAGGCAGTCGCCGACGGTGCGGAATTCGATCCCAGCTGTCCGCCGCTCGAAAAGATCGATCCCAGCCACGCCGCCGACTGGGGAGAAGAAAGAGTTCTCCGTGCTGACCGCATCGCCTGGCTTTTTGAGCGGAAGGCTGCGCAGCTTGTCACGAGATACGGAGTGCGCATCAGGGGGGCGCGAATCGACGGGAAAACTGATCTGTCGAATGTCAACGTGTCGTTTTCTCTACGGTGCCAGAGTTGCGCGATTCCCGAGGGGCTGACAATTGATGACGGGCAACTCCAAATGCTGTCACTCAGTGGTTCGCACATCGGCGAACTTGACGCCGATCGAATGAAAGTCACGGGCGGTGTTTTCCTGGATGGCGGATTCCAGGCTAAAGGCGAAGTGCGGCTGGTCGGTGCGACGATTGGTGGCGTGCTTGGCTGCCGTGGCGGTCACTTTGGCAATACTGATGGAGCCGCGCTCCGTCTCAACGGTGCCCAAATCGACGGCGACGTATTCCTGGACAGAGGCTTCCAATCCGCCGGTGAAGTGCGGTTGGTCGGCGCAACGATCGGAGGCCAACTCAAATGTAGCGACGGCCACTTCAACAAATCTGATAGAATCGCGCTCAACTGTGACGGTGCCCAAATCGCCCGCGGTGTTTTCCTCGTTGACGGCTTCCAAGCCAAGGGCGAAGTGCGAATGCTCGGTGCGACGATCGGTGGCCAACTTAGCTGCACGGGTGGTCACTTCAACAATTCTGATGGAGTCGCTCTCTATTGTGACCGTGCCAAGATCACCGGCAGCGTTTTTCTGGCTAAGGACTTCCAAGCCGAAGGCGAAGTGCGATTGCTCGGTGCGACGATCGATGGCCAATTTAACTGCAAGGGCGGTCACTTCAGCAATTCTGATGGAAAATCGCTCAGTTTTGACCGTGCCAAGATCACGGGCAGCGTTTTTCTGGCTAAGGACTTCCAAGCCGAAGGCGAAGTGCGACTGCCCGGTTCGACAGTCGGCGGCGTACTTTTCTGTAGCGGCGGTCGCTTCAGCAATTCTGATGGAGTCGCGCTCGGTTGTGAGAATGCCGACATTGCTGGCGGCGCTAACCTGGATGCGGGCTTCGAAGCTGAAGGCGAAGTACGGCTGGTCGGTGCGACGATTGGCGGCGTACTTGGTTGCAAGGGCGGTCGCTTCAGTAATTCTGATGGAGTTGCGCTCGGTTGTGACGGCGCCAAAGTTGCTGGCGGCGTTGACCTGATTGATGGTTTCACAGCTGAAGGCGAAGTGCGATTGCCCGGTGCGACGATCGGCGGCGTATTTAGCTGCAAGGGCGGGCACTTCAGCAATTCTAGTGGGGCTGCGCTTAGTTGCGACAGTGCCACAGTCATCGGCGATGTTTTCCTGGATGAGGGCTTCCAAGCTGAAGGCGGCGTGTGGCTGGTCCTTGCGACGATTGGCGGCGTACTCGGTTGTAAGGGCGGTCACTTCAGTAATTCTGATGGAGTCGCGCTCAGCTGTAGCGGTGCCAAAGTTGCTGGCGGCGTTAACCTGAATGATGGTTTCACAGCTGAAGGCGAAGTGCGATTGCCCGGTGCGACGATCGGCGGCGTATTTAGCTGCAAGGGCGGGCACTTCAGCAATTCTAGTGGGGCTGCGCTTAGTTGTCACAATTGTGAAATCGCCAACGATGCTTTCCTGGATGAGGGTTTCCAAGCTGAAGGTGGAGTGTCGCTGTTCGGCGCGACGATCGGCGGCGTGCTTAGCTGTAGCGGCGGTCACTTCAGTAATTCTGATGGAGTCGCGCTCGGTTGTGACGGCGCCGAAATCACCGGCGCAGTTGTGATGGGTGTGGGCTTCACAGCCGAAGGCGAAGTGCGATTGCCCGGTGCGACGATCGGTGTTGGGCTTAACTGTAGCGGCGGTCACTTCAGTAATTCTAATGGAGCCGCGCTTAGTTTTTACGGTGCCCAAATCACTGGCAGTGTGTTTCTCGGCGACGATTTCCAGGCCTCAGGTGAAGTTCGGCTGCCCAGTGCGATCATCGGCGGCGGTCTCAGCTGTCGCGGTGGGCGATTCAGCAATTCTGGCGGAGCCGCGCTTAGTTTTTATGGTGCCCAAATCACCAACGACGTCTTCCTGGATGCAGGCTTCCAAGCCGCAGGCGAAGTACGATTGCCCGGCGCGACGATCGGTGGCGTATTGAGCTGCGAGGGCGG
>Ga0315336_1000752_pt1:2500-78603 | contig 78603 bp, 77 predicted proteins | sample ASW5metaG_FD_204512 | JGI IMG/M metagenome (GOLD analysis project Ga0315336, IMG submission 204512) | Ammonia-oxidizing marine archaeal communities from Monterey Bay, California, United States - ASW #5 | ecosystem: Environmental > Aquatic > Marine > Intertidal zone | place: USA... | reverse complement strand
AGCGCTGGGCCCTGGGTCGGCGGGCGCCGGGTTGCACCACGTGGCGATCGCTCACTCATTTCCGTACGTCACGTGCTTTTTTGTAACTCGCCATAGCGTCCGATGTCCCAAAACCCCGGGATTTGCCGGGTCCGACTATATGGCACCCGAGTTGCACTATCCCATGCCGAGATTAACTGCAGTCGCCGGACCGTCGATTTTCGGACCGGCTCATTGGGAGGAGGATAGATAAGATGGATCAAACGAGCACGGGTACGCTCATTCGCAATCTTCGGTTGAAGTTGGACATGACGCAGGAAGAATTCGCCCATTCATTGGGGATCACCGTTAGCACGGTGAATCGCTGGGAGAACGGACATTCCGAGCCGAGCAAACTCGCTCGGGCCAGCATTGTGGGTCTCTCTGAGAAGCGAGGCGTCACGATCGATCCGGTTACGCTGACGATGCCTCAGGCACAGACACAGACGCAGACGCCGGCGCCGGGCTTCGAAGCCTACGCTCGCTAGTTGCGAGTGCGGCTCCCGATCGGTGGTTCGGGAATACGCGAGCGGGAGGGCGGCGCAAGCCGCCCTCCCAAACCTATTACCGTCTCAGACCGCAGTCTGAGCAGAACCTTCGGTTCTGTATTGCACTAAGCGCTCGATCGCACGCCGCGCAAGTTTACTCGGCTTCGCGTGGCCGTTCTCCCACCGGTTCACGGTCGCAACCGTTATCCCCAATGTATGAGCGAACTCTTCTTGAGTCATTCTCAGATTCCGCCTGAGGTCACGGATACTCGCTCCAGTCTGATCCTGCATTTTCTACTCCTAACGCGATCTGTCCGCGTACGTTTCTTGGTTGCGAGTAGAGCAATGAACATGCCATAGGAAGATTCCGTTTTTGCTGGATCTTTTACGCTCTGCATATCGGTACGCGTGTCATCCTTTTGTCGATAATGCGCGCTAGGTGTCCTATCGGTGGCAGTTGTACCGACTCGGTACAGCACAAGAAGCAACACAAACCCCCGCATGACACTTAGCTTGGCGCTGCTTGGGGGTGGTTCGAGACGGTGGGAGATGACCGAGCGCACTTCCGGGCCAAAACGACGACGGCCGCCATCTCTTCGATGACGGCCGTTCGGTCCTTTCGATTTGACAAGCGCGCCTACAGGCGCGGATCCGGAACATGTCCGAGCATGCCTTCGATCTCTCGCAGGCGAGAGGCGAATGCCGCATCACCCGATACGCGATCGGCTACCGAGCGCACGGCTCTGAGCACCGACGTGTGGTTGCGGCCTCCGAGTACCTCGCCGATCTCAGGCAACGAGGAGTTCGTCAGCTTGCGACACAGGTACGCAGCAACGTGGCGCGGCCAGGCCACGCGACGCGATCGATCCCGGCTCAACAGCTCGGCACGGGTAATCCCGTACACCCAAGCCACTGTATCGATGATTTTATCGAGGGTGATCGGTGCACTGCTCGCCACATACGGCGCGATCAGCGTCTCGATCAAACGCTCATCGAGATCCGCACCTTGATGCGTTGTCGCGGCGCGCAGCCGCAACACGAGCCCTTCAATGTCGCGCACGCTGCCATGCAGGCGCCCCGCGATCCGGTCGATCAGGACATCTGCCAGCCCGAGACCCGCTTCCTGCGCCTTCGCCTTGAGGATACGCACGCGCAGGTCGTCATCGAGACCGGCAACATCTGCAAGCAGACCGCCCTGGAAGCGCGATTGCAGTCCGTACTCCAGCGCTTCGAGATCGCCCGGGCCGCGGTCGCTCGCAAGAGCAATCGGCTTGCCGGCACCGTGAAGGAAGTTGAACGCGTGATAAAATTCCTGCTGTGTTCGTTTCTTGCCGGCGATGAACTGCACGTCGTCGATCAACAGTGCGTCGGCAACCTTAAACTCGTTTCGGAACTGTTCCATGCGATCGAGCCGCAACGCTTCGACCATCTTCCGGGTGAATTCCTCCCCCTGGTAGTAGAGCACGCGGCGCCCACGCTTCTTCAGGCGATTCTGGATCGCCAGCAAGAGATGGGTCTTGCCGAGGCCGACACCCCCATAAAGGAAGAGCGGGTTGCCCGCATGTACCTTTCCGTCTGCCAACTGCTGCGCGCCGAGCCACGCCAGACGATTGCTCTCTCCGACGATGAAATTCTCGAACGTCTTCTTGTTGGTCAGTCCTGCCGTTGTACGAACAGAACGTTCGCCGGCGGGACGAGGCTTTTCGCGTCCGGTCGGCCTCGCCCCACCAAACGAACCCACCACCACCGCCACGCGACACCTTCTGTCTGCTGCTACAGATACAGCCCGCTCAATCGCCGGAAGGAAGGCTTGCCGAACTCGGTCTCGAAACAAACCGAACGGAGCCTCTAAGGTCAGTGTGTCGTCCTCAAAGCTCGCAGGGTTGAGCTCCAAGATCCAAGTTTCGTAATCCTTCTCCGGCAGCTCTTTCGATATCAAAGAGCACGCCTCTCCCCACAGCCTAGCTGCATCCGTTCTCATCAGATCGAACGGTGCCTCACATTTTCCCGGCTACCGCTAACGGCAGCCGTCCTGCGCGCAACATAATGTCGCTCGTTGTCAGTCCAAAGCCGCCAGCACGGCCAAACCACCCAACCCCAACCGTATCCATATTCGTTCCCCCGCTCGCTCTTGTCATCAACTTCGCCTTGCACCTTCGCCTAGACCTTCGCCTAAGCCCTCGCCTGCCCCCACCTGATCCTTCGCATCGACTTTCGTCGATGGCGCCAAGTTCGTTGCAGTCGATTCGGTTGGTCACAATCTCAAAGCCCTTCACTTCAATCAGGTCGAGCCTGCTATCTCTAAATTGTTCCGATCGTTTTGATCATCCGATTGTCGTGTTCGGGGCACGCCGAGTGATGCACTGTTGATCGAAGTGCGCTTGGCGTACTTGGTGATTACTTTTCACCGTCGCTCGAAGCAATATCGATTTCACAGTTGTCATCCTTTCCGGCCAGTTAGACACACCAAATGTATTGCTCACTATTACCGGCACACCATGGTGCGCGCTTTGTCAGCGTGATTGCAGGCGAATTTCATCAGTGCGTTGTGCGCGAGAACTCAAGGTAGGGCGCGCAAATTCACGAACCCGCGTTTTCTCAATGGAATCTTCATTACCGTTCACTAGTTGGCATTAGTTTGCGTCGGACCGCGCGCGCAAACAATTCTTTGTGTCGCCATAAGCAAGCGTTCGCAGCTCTCGAAGATTGAAACGTAGCCGCGTACCGACTACGTTGCGCGGACCGCTTGGAGACGCTCTTCGCACACACCTACCTGCTGCTGTTCGGGAAACTTTCCGTCGGCGGCTTACTTACGCTCGCGGTGCCGACGTTCCACAAGATGGAGCGAGGCTTCTATAAGTCTAGCGCTGCGATTTATCTCGGCTCGGCGGTCATCATGGCGCTCGGCGACAGCTATCTGTGGTGGAGTGGCACCGCCGCTGGGGTGATCTCACCCACTGCGACCGTCGTTTGGTTGGGTTTCACAGCGCTGTTTATCGGCTATTTCGTTACACTTTTCGTCGAGCTGCCGTTTCTACGAGCACGCTTGTTCCCAATCACCGTATTTGTCGGACTGCTCGCGCTCGCCCTGACCGGCTGGCAGTACGCGCCCGCGTCAGCGGGAATCCTTACGGGAATTCCCTATGTAGTCGTCCCCTTGGCGGGAGCGCTCGCACTCGGCGGAGCAGCATCGGGCATGTTGCTCGGCCATTGGTACCTCATCGACCTGGAACTCGACCTCGATCCCCTGCTGCGCATGTACACGTTTTGCAAGACGACTCTGCGCGCCGAGATCGTCATCGTCGCGGTCTCAGCGACGGTGTTGTGGGGAACTGATGCTCTGGTACCGCAAGGCGCATTCGAGGCCGCGTTCGGTGCTCAAGCCATTCTCGTGCTCGCCCGCGTTGCTGCCTGGACGCTCGGCCTGGTCTTGATGGTGCTAATCGCGAAAACGCTCGAGATTCCACAGACAATGGCCGCAACGGGTCTCTTCTACATTCACGCCACGACCATCGCGGTCGGAGAAATCGTCGGGCACTGGCTCCTGTTTCGTACGGGGATTCCCCTATAGAGCACCAAAGAGCCGCGAGAAGATGGCCTGCTTAAGAGGCACAAGCAGTGAAAAGACTAGCGGTCAGCCACCGGTTGCGCTGGCGCTAATGAGGCTATCGTCGCGCAGATCGGCGAGAAGGCTGTCAAGAACGTCACTGTGGCCGTCGTAGGCCGGGCCGCCGAGCGCAGCGAGCAACGCCGCTAAGGCCTCCCAGCCGGCCACTGCGGTCCCTGGAGCGGGCACTGCCGCCTGGAACCTCTGAACGCGGCCATCACGATTGACGAATGCACCGTCGCATTCGAAGTGACTGCCGATCGCCAGAACCTGATCCGCGAAGCCCGTCGTGTCGCTGACGCGATCCGATACGACGACCGCTGAGTGGAGCGCCTCAAGACGCTCCGTCCACGCTTCATCGTCGCCGGCCGGGTCCGCTCGAAGCACCAATAGAGCATCCACCGAGCTGCCCAGTACGGTCGCTTCTTCGTAGCCCAGGGCCTTGAGGCCCCGGCGGTTGGGGAAACGATCGGTGCTCACCAGACGGCCGTCGTCAGCCACCTCGGAGATCGCCGGTGAACTCACGATACGCGGTCCACCGCCGAGGAGGTCTTGGATTTTGGCCGCCAGGAAGGCTTCTTCCAAGGCTGCACCGGCCCCGGCCACGATCCCCACCGAGCCGGCCGTTTTCAGACCCGCAGCAGCACGGCGGACGGCAACCGTATACTCCACGTCGATGAAGCGGCCGCCCTCGCGGATCAAGCTGGTTTGCAGTCGACCTTTCGCATCGTTGTCTTCATGCGTGAAGCGGCCAGCGTCGCACATCCAGTATCCGTTTACGTCTGCGTTGGCACGCGGCTTGAGCCGATAAATGGATCCGCGTCGACTGTGAACCTCGATATTGCAGCCGGTAGCACAACCGGCGCACACGGAATCGGCCGAATCGAGATACCAAACGCGCGCTTGGAAGCGAAAATCACGATTCGTCAGAGCGCCAACCGGGCAAATATCGACGATGTTGGCCGAGTAAGCGTTGTCGACCGAAGCCCCGGTAGCCAACGACAACTCGCTGTGATCGCCACGCTCGGTAATCGTAAGTTCATGCGTTTCGGTAACCTCATCGAGAAATCGAACGCAACGCGTGCACAAAATGCAGCGCTCTTGGTCGAGCATGATGGCCGGGCCGACCGGGATAACCTTGCGTTTTTGGACTTTGTCGTCGAGCGCGAACCGACTGCCGTAGCGCCCGTAGTCCATGTAATATTCCTGCAGCTTACACTCACCCGCCTGATCGCAGATCGGGCAGTCAATGGGATGGTTGATAAGCAGGAACTCCAAGACCGAGCGACGCGCGTCGCGGACGCGCTCATTGTCGGACTCGACGACCATGCCGTCTTGAACGATCGTATTGCAGCCGATCTGCAATTTCGGAAGTGGATTGCTCTGCTTCTCGGAAAGCGCCTTGATCTCGACAAGACACATCCGGCAGTTACCGGCCACGCTCAGGCCCGGGTGATAGCAGTAGTGAGGGATCTCCTGATCGGCAGTTTCGGCAGCCTCGATCAGATTCGTGCCGGCCGGGACCTCGAGCTCGCGCCCGTTTATCGTAACTTTAGGCATATTTAGGCGACCGCCCTTCCCGGCACTTTGCCTGACACGTTGCCCGACCCTTTAAGTGCGCAGCCGCCGTCACGAACGTGCGCGGCGAATTCGTCTCTGAATTTGCTGAGAAAACTCTGCACCGGCATCGCCGCAGCATCGGCCAGCACACAGATCGTATTGCCCAGCATCCCGCCGGCCACGCTGTCGAGCCTCGCTAGATCGTCTTCGGTCGCCTCGCCATCGTCCACCCGCGACACGATGTGCTCGAGCCACCCCGTGCCCTCTCGACACGGAGTGCACTGCCCGCACGACTCATGGTGGTAGAAGTGCGAGAGCGCTCGCAAGGCATGCACCATGCAGGTGCTGTCGTCCATAACGATGACGCCCGCGGAGCCCAGCATCGAGCCCGCCGCAACAACCGAATCGAAATCCATAGCGATATCGGTCTCTTCCGCACGCAGAACCGGCACCGACGATCCACCGGGAATGACGGCCTTTAACGTTCGCCCTTCGAGCATACCGCCGGCGTAGTCGTTGATCAGGCTACGCAGCCCGATACCCATAGGAGCCTCGTAGACCCCGGGCTTGCGAACGTGGCCACTGAGGCAAAAGAGTTTCGGTCCGGGACCACCTTCGGGGCCGATAGATTTGAACCAAGCCGCACCCTTGGCGACGACGTGCTTCACACAGGCCAGCGTCTCAACGTTGTTGACGATCGTCGGGCAGCCAAACAGTCCCTGTACAGCCGGAAACGGCGGCTTGATACGCGGATAGGCGCGCTTGCCCTCCAACGACTCGATCAGACCGGTCTCTTCGCCGCAGATATAGGCGCCTGCACCACGGTGTACGTGCACGTTGAGGCTATAGTCCGTACCGAACAGCTTCTCACCGACGTAGCCCTCTCGTCGGGCATCGGCCACCGCCTTGCAGACGATGTCGTAGCCGTCGGCGAACTCCCCACGGATGTAGATAAACGCGTCATGGCAACCGATCGCGTAGCTGGCGATGATGATGCCCTCGAGCAGCTGATGCGGATCGCGCTCGATGATCACCCGGTCTTTGAATGTGCCCGGCTCACTCTCATCGGCGTTGCAGAGTAGGTAGATGGGCTTACCGCTATCCTTGGGAACGAAGCTCCATTTGAGCCCGGTGGGGAACCCCGCCCCGCCGCGACCACGCAAACCGGAATCCTTGACCTCAGCCACCAGATCGTCCGGCGACCACTCGCAAATGGCCTTGCGGGTCGCCTGATACCCGCCATCAGCGACGTACTGGCTGATGTCGGTCAAATCGGCCGAAATATCCTCGAAGCGGAGTAGGACTTTTTCACTCATCGCGGTGTTTGCTACTGCTGCGAAGCGTCGCGGTCGGGCCGTCGGCCTAGCCCGCTACCGGTCTATACGAACGACCGAACGATCGAATGGTCGAATGGTCGAAGCCGGCCGTCGGACACGCGCCACGCGATGCCGTGGGCCGCTATGCGTCCGCCTTGCGGCCGAACCCCAACGCCTGGGGTTCTCGTTGAATGCGGCGCTGAAGGGCCATCAAAGCATCCAGCACTCCTTCAGGGCGCGGTGGACAGCCGGGTACGTAAACGTCCACTGGAAGGACACGATCGACGCCGGGCATGGTCGTATAATTGTCGTAAAATCCGCCGGTCGCAGCGCAGGCACCAAAGGCCATCACCCAGCGTGGCTCTGCCATCTGCTCCCAAACGCGACGCAGAATCGGTGCCTGCCGAACGGTTACCGTACCGATCACCATCAGCAGGTCGGCCTGCCGCGGCGTGAATCGAGGCAGCAGTGCTCCAAACCGATCGATATCATACGGCGTCATGGTCAGAGACATGAACTCCATCGCACAACAGGCGGTAGCGAACGGATAAGGAAAAATGGAGTATTTACGCGCCCACCCCACAGCCGCGTCGAGCCGGGTGACGGCTACACTCTCGGCGAGCAGCGCCGTTTCGTCGCGAACCTCGCCAAGGCGCGGCAAATTGGCGGGATCTCTTGGCTTCGCCATCCCGCTAAACTAGAGGCGAAAGCCCGTAAATTCAAGGCCTTGTTGCAATCCTGGCCGTGTCCGGTTACAAGCGCCGCCGATGCACGGCCTCCTAGGTCTCAGCCACTTGCTCGGCATCTCGATCTACTTCGGGGCGACCGTCTTTCTCGCGATCGCCATCGAAACCGTCGGCAAGAACGCACCCGACGCTGCGCGGCGGCGCGGCCGCTATGCCGAACTGTTTCGAATCTACGACCCGCTGACGATTGCCGCACTCGGCGTCGTTGTCGTCACCGGCGCCATGATGGTGACCGGCTACAAGGAAACGCTGGGCGCCGGTTATTTCGTGCAGCTTGGTCGGCCGTTGGCCGTCAAGCTCGCGTTCGCCTTCTTCCTGATCATCTTGTCCACCTGGGTCTCGTTCGGAATCTGCCACCGCGTGGTCAACGCCGACCTGGGCGCCACTCCGGTCACCGACGCCGCACTCAACAGCCTCATCAAGCGACTCCGTGTAGCGCTCTGGCTCACAATGGCAACCGGGGTCGCAACACTGTGGGCCGCCCTCAATGTCGGCGCGCCCGTCCTCGTGAGCGCCGGCTAGAAGCGCTGAGGTCAACGCCCTCTTCGGCGCACATCGCGATGATCACATTCGAACTGCTCAGCCCCGGGAAGTACCTTCCACCTACGTTCTTCCAAGACACCGCACAGGGCACCAGCCGGACCGAAATTGAAATCGGTCCCGGCGATGGACGTTTTCTGTTCGAATCCGCCTCATTCGATCGTGACACCGCCTTCGTAGGCTTCGAGATCCGCAAAGGCTGGGCCGAGAAGCTCATCGCCGAGCCCGCCCGACCGGCGAACGCGCTGGTCTATCACCAAGACGGTCGCTGGCTCTGCGAACATTTGATCGCCGACGAGAGCGTCGACGCGTTTCATCTCTATTTCCCCGACCCTTGGTGGAAAAAACGGCATCACAAACGCCGCTTGGTGACCAAGGATTTCGCAGCAGCGCTACGACGCTGCTTGAAGCCGGGTGCGAGCGCTTTCGTAGTTACAGATGTGCCACCGTTGTTCTCAGCAATCGAGGCGGAACTGGTGGCGGCAGAGCTATCGCGACACGACTGGTCACGAAACGTCGAGAGCCCCGCGCAGAGTTCGTACGAGCGCAAGTATCGCCGCCAAGGCCGCCACCTCTATAGCGCGCGCTTCGAAAAGCAGGCCTGAACCCACAAAACGATGGCGCGGGATCAGATCTAGCCAGTCGCCTCCGCGCGCTCGGGCAACACGAACTCTTTCGTCGTCAGCGCGATGCCCGCGGCATCGAGTCGGTAACGCTCGTAGAGCTGCGCGTGCGTGCCCGACTGTCCGTAACCACGCACACCGTGGGTACGAACGACGACATCGGGCGTTTCGGCCAGCGCCTCGATCACTGCGCTGCCCAGGCCGCCAACCACCCCGTGGTCCTCGACCGTCAGAATACGGCCTGTCGAAGCGGCGAGCTTCTCGAGCAGTGCGACGTCGATCGGTTTGATCGTGTGGATATTCACCACCGCAGCATCAATGCCTTCTTTGGCAAGGTCCTCGGCAGCCTCGAGCGCATAGCCAACCACGCCGCCGCTGGCCACGATCGCAACGTCCTTGCCCTGTCGTAGCTCGACGCCTTTACCGAAATCGAACGAATATTCGGCCGCGTCGTTGACGTCGGCAAGCGCCTGGCGCGTCAGTCGCAGGTAGGCCGGCCCGACATAGTCGGCGAGAAACTCGGTGGCCTTTTCCGCCTCGAGGGCGTCGCCCGGCTGCACGACGACCATATTGGGAAGTGCGCGCATGACGGCGAGATCTTCCAGCCCCATCTGCGTGTAGCCGTCTTCACCGATGCCGCAACCGGCGTGGGTACCCACGACCGTAACGTTGGCGTTGTTGTAGCCGACCGAAACGCGAATCTGCTCAAACCTACCGGTAATGAAGCACGCGAAGCTGGCAGCAAACGGTACCATGCCGCCAAGCGCCAAGCCGGCCGAAACGCTGACCATGTTACCCTCAGCGATTCCTATCTGAATGAAACGATCGGGGAACGCTTCTGCGAACTTGCGCGTGTTGGTGGAGCAGCTCAGGTCTGCGTCAACAACAACGACTTTAGGATGGGTCTCTCCGATGCGCGCTAGCGCTTCACCGAACGCGGCCCGTGTAGCCTTTGCCATTTCTCGTGTCTCCCTCAGGCCGCCTGCGCGCCCATTATCTCAGCCACAGCACGCTCGAGTTCTTCCGGACTCGGCGCTTTGCCGTGCCACGCGGCGGTATCCTCCATGAAGGATACGCCCTTGCCTTTCACGGTATTGGCGACGATCACCGACGGGCGGTCCTGCACGGCCGAGGCGCCGTCGAGTGCCTGCAGAACCGCACGCAAGTCGTGCCCGTCGATCTCTTGGGTATGCCAGCCGAAAGCGGCAAATTTTTCGGCCAACGGCTCGAGATCCATGATGTTCTTGACGAATCCGTCGAGCTGAACCTTGTTGTAGTCGACGATCGCCGTGAGCTTGCCAAGGCCGAACTTACCGCCCGACATGGTCGCTTCCCAGACCTGGCCCGCCTGCAGTTCGCCGTCACCGAGCAAACAGTAGGTCCGGTAGTCGTTTTCCGTATCGAGCCGTTCGGCCAGTGCCATGCCTATGGCGACCGAAAGCCCCTGTCCGAGCGAGCCGGTGGCTGCTTCGACATAGGGAAGGCGCACATGGTCGGGGTGCCCCTGCAAACGGCTGTCGATCATGCGTAGCGTTTCGAGTTCTTCGTCTTCCAGCGCGCCGGCTTCCGCGAGCGCGGCGTATACGACGGGAACACAATGCCCTTTCGAGAGAATAAAACGGTCTCGAGCCGGCCAGGTAGGGTCGCCAACACGATAGTTGAGCACACCGAAATACAAGGCGCTGACGAGCTCTGCGCTCGACAGAGACCCGCCGGGATGACCGGAGTTCGCTTTAGCGATCATGCGAAGGCTGCGGACCCGCAACTGCCGCGATATTGCTTCTAATTCCTCGATTGAGCGCATGCTAGGGCGACGGTGCCTCGCCCCAGGATTGGAGTCAAGGCATCTTTGCCTCGACCCCCCACTTCGAGGGCCCCCAGTGCAATGGCTCCCAAACGCGCTCGGGATCCGCCAACGTATTGACGAACTTCACTTCCGTCGTCGCACCATGATCGTCCACCCCCGAGAGGCCGCAGTTGTCGATACGAATGCGCCGATAGTCGGCCGCGGGAATCGCAAGATAGTGGCACATCACAGAACGAATGATGTCACCGTGCGAAACGAACAACGTACGCCGGTCCGCGGTCGCTCTCGAGAGCGCCCGCAGACCGCGCGCCTGAACGTCGAGAATCGTCTCACCGCCCGGGGTGGGTACGCCGCAAGGGTCAGCCGCATAGGCCGCATAGGCGGGATCGCGCATGACCTCTTCGTAGGTCATGCCCTGCCAACCACCGAAGCGGACCTCTTCGAGATCGCCGTCTTCGCGCACCTCTACGCCGAGTGAGTCCGCGATGAGGTCAGCCGATTCGCGCGCACGCAGCAGCGGACTGCTGACTATGGTGTCGATGGAGAAGTTCGACAATAGACGCGCAGCCATCGCGCACTGAGCACGCCCCGCCTCGCTAAGCGCGACGCTCTCAGTACCCATGATGCGGCATTCACGGTTCCACGACGTTTCACCGTGGCGCAGGATCAGGAAGGACTTCGTACCTCCGTCAGGCGGCATCAGCGCTGCTGGACTCGCCACCGCCGTTTCGCAGGCCGCAGAACTCCTCATAGTCGATGAGCTCGGTGATCGTCGGGTTGTCGCCGCACATCGGGCACTTCGGATCGCGTCGCAATTTGAAGATGCGAATGTTCATCCCGAGCGTCTCGATGTGGGCCAATCTACCGATCAGCGGCTCGCCGACGCCGAGAATGAGCTTCATGGCTTCGAGTGCCTGAATGCAGCCGACCAGTCCCGGCAATACTCCTAACACGCCCGCCTCCTGACAGCTCGGAGCCATTCCGGGCGGCGGCGGTTCGGGGAACTGGCAGCGGTAGCAAGGTCCCTCACCCGGCGCGAAGACGGTCGCCTGTCCTTCAAACTGGAAGATACTTCCGTGCACGTTCGGTTTGCCGAGCATCACGCACGCGTCGTTTACCAGATAGCGCGTCGGGAAATTGTCGCAGCCGTCGATGATAAGATCGTAATCCTTGAAGATCTCCATCACGTTGCTCGAATCCAGCCGGGTCCGGTGCTCGACGATATCGAGGTCGGGATTCAAGGCGCTGAGTGTCAGCTTTGCCGACTCGGTCTTGGCCATTCCGACCCGATCGTTCGTGTGCACGATCTGGCGCTGAAGATTCGACATATCGACGACGTCGTTGTCGACCAGACCAATCGTGCCGACGCCGGCAGCGGCCAGATAGAGCGCAACCGGCGAACCGAGGCCGCCCGCGCCAAGGCAAAGCACCTTCGCCTGCAGCAGTTTCGCCTGCCCTTCCTCACCGACTTCGCCGAGAAGAAAATGGCGGCTATAGCGCTCGAGTTGGTCGGCCGAGAACTGGAAATCCTGCTCCCAGTCCTTGCCCGCGCCCTTCCAGGCGCCGTAGCCACCGGCCATCGAGGTTACGTTGGTGTACCCCATCTCTTTGAGAACCTGGCCGGCCAGCAGCGAGCGTGTGCCGCTCTGGCAGTAGGCGATGATCGGGCGATCCTTGTCGGGCAACTTGCCCTCGACCTGCATCTCTAAGAATCCGCGAGGAATGCTCAATGAGCCTGCCAGATGACCGGTGCGAAACTCTTCCTTCTCTCGAACGTCGACCAGCGCGGGCGCGGCCTCGTTGGCGAGCGATTTCTCGACTTCGTCTACCGAGAGTTCTGGAATCTGACGACGCGCGTCGTCTACGATTTCTTGAAACGTTCTTCCCATGCCCGAGCCTCCGAACTCGTCGTCCACACGCAACCGCCGAGCCCCCTACATGAGGTGGCGCAAGCGCCGAACTGAAACCTGAATAATAGCCTCGCGGCTGCGGTATTGGTAGTCAACCCTGAAGACCGTCGTACAGCTCAGCGCGATACCGTAGCCAGGAGGCTACTGCACGGGCATATGACGGAGACACCAGGGCTCGGGGCCAATTGACCGCTGTGAGCAAAGGCCATCGCCTGGACAGATAGAGCGGGTCGGCAGTCGCTCCGAAAAAGAAGCGGAGCTTCTCACGATCGGCGATACGAAACAGGCCCGCTCGCCACAGATAGAAGAGGATCACCGGTCTCGGAGCACCGGCGCGCGATCCTCGCGCTCGTAGCGCTCCAGCATGATCTCCATTAAGCGCCCCTCACCCTCCTTGGCCATCACCTTCGAGCGCTCCATGAGCAGGTGCTTGTCTTCGATGAAATCTTCGCGCCGGTAGCCTGGTACGGTCGGGTGGACGGCAGTGTCCATGCGAATGGCATCACAGGGGCACGCCTCGACACACATACCGCAGTAGATGCAGCGCAGCGTATCGATCTCGTAGCGAACCGGAAACTTCTCCACCTCGTCGTTGGGGTGCTCGCCCGATTCAATGTGGATGCAGCGCGCCGGGCAGGCAGTGGCGCACAGAAAACAGGAAGTACAGCGCACAGAGCCATCGTCCTTCAAGGTTAGTCGATGGCTGCCGCGGTAGTCGGGACCGTACTTTTGATATTCGTTCGGGTAGTCGATGGTCGTGGCCGCAGCTACGTCGGTCGCCCATCCAAACTGATGAATGATATGAAGAAAGAGATTACGCCAGAACCGTGCGCCGGTAAGGTATAGCCCGGCGATAATCTCCGGAACGTAGATGCGTTCTCGAAACGTGAGATCTTCCGGTCGTCGCATGCCCGGCGTCGCCTCCTCTCAGGAAGCCTTGGCCAAAGCGCCGATGCTCGGTCGACCGGCGAGACGACTGATCCAGCCGCGCACGTTCCCCAGCGAAGCATCAACCGGCACCCCGATCCGCTCGAGGCTCATCAACGCAGGTGCAAACGCGATATCCGCAAGGCTGAGTTCACCGGCGAGGAATTCCTTGCCCACGAGTTGGCGGTCGAGCATCTGGAGGCCTTTGCCAAGAACCCCTTTCGCGCGCCCGAACAACACTTCGTCGCGATCAAGAACGCCCTTGCTCATCTCGCGTTCAACGGCCATGGCCGGCAGTGTGAACGACGTATCCGCATAGTCCTCGAGCAAACGAACACGTGCCAGCAGGTCGGAGTCCTCCGGCCGCAGCGACGGCTCGGGATACTCGTCTTCGAGGTACTCGTTAATAACGGTCGAGTCATAGACGACGGTGTCATCGTCTACCAGCACCGGCACTTGACCGAACGGGTTCAGCTTGAGAAATTCGGGCTGGCGATGCTGACTGGCAGCCATATCAACGGTCACTAGATCGTAGTCCCAATCCTTTTCGGCGAGAACTATTCGGACCTTCATTCCGAACGGGCACTCGGGGTGATCGTACAGCGTCATCGCACTCCTCTTGTTGAGAGCTTGTGGCGCTTCGGCGCCGGCTCGCAGCTATGCTCTCGGAACCGCACTTAGACGGCCCATCCGAGCGGCCTGCAGCCTAGAGCAATCGGTGCACAGGTGCAATTTCAGGAGGTTTACAGGTCGCTGTTGCCGACACGATCGATCAGTCCGACGCACCGAGTCGGCGCCGAATCGGCGCAAACGACCGGCGATGGATCGCGCAGGGCCCCAACCTATCAAGCGCCGCCATATGAGCGGCCGTCCCGTAGCCCATGTGCCGGGCAAATCCGTAGCCCGGGAACTCGCCATCGAGCTCGAGCATCAGACCGTCGCGATACACCTTAGCGACGATCGACGCGGCCGCCACGCAGTATATGAAGGAATCGGCTCTGACATAGGCCATCTGCCGGATCTCGATATCCGGGATCGTCCTCGCGTCCACGAGCAGGTAGTCCAAATCAGCCAGCTGCACGACCGCCCGCCGCATCGCCTCCAACCCGGCATCGTGCACACCGAGCGCATCGAGTTCCTCGACCTCTACAACCCCCACGGCGATGGCGGCCGCTGACGCTCGGATCTGTTCATCGAGGGCTTCGCGCTTAGTAGCGGACAATTTCTTCGAATCCGCAACCGCCAAGCCGCCTTCATGCCCTTGAGGAAACGATACGGCCGCCGCCACCACCGGACCAGCGAGTGGCCCTAGCCCCACTTCGTCGACTCCCGCCACACGACGACAGCCTAGATCCCAAAGCAGCTTTTCGAGCGCGAGCGGTTCTGGAGCGACAAGGCCAGCCACAGCGCCCTCAGTCGTCGGGCTGCGAATCGAACTGCATGACGATCGCTATCAAGTCTCGGATCGCACCTTCATCGTGCGTCTTGTGCTGCTCAACCAGAAACGCCTTGCAGTCGCTGCAGGGCTTGCTGACCTGCAGCATCGCCAAAACGCTGCCAATCGTGGCCTCGCTTGGCCCCTCGCGGATCGCGCCTTTCAGAACCTCAATGGCCGGTGATGTGCCAATCTCGGCCAGAGCCATCGCGGCCGTTCGGCTGACGCCGTCGCCGCGCAGCAGCGCACCAGCGAGCAGGCTGATCACGCCGTCGCTTCCGCTTCGTCCGAGACCATTGCAGGCCGCGATACGAACGGAGTCGACGGCATCCGACTCAAGCAGTGCCGCCACAATGCTACGCGCGCTCTTATCGCTGCCCGACTGCTTGGCCAACTCGCCGTAGGCCCACGCACGCACGTCATCTGACTTGGAGTCGCCAAACGAGACGAGCTCGGCCGTCGTGTGTGATACCCCGAGCAACGATTGCGCGCGCAATGCAGCTGCACCGGTCGCGTCAGCGCGCGCGCCCAGTTTCTTCAGCACCGGCTTTGCGTCCTCGAGACCTGCTCGGCCAACCGCCTCGAGAATACCAACTCGGAGCTCTTCAGGTGCATCGCTCGATGCGAAAACAAGCATCGCTGTGGTCGCCTTCTCGGTGATATGCGTCAGGGTGCGCCCGGTGAGAAAGCGCACCGAATCTTCCATGAGAACTTTCACCTCGGAGTCGAGTGCTCCCGAGACGATCTCGCCCTGGCGCAGCTTACGATCCGGCATTCCCATGTCGAGTGTCGCCGCCCACGCAGCGCCCAGTACTTTCACCGCCGCCGCGTCGTCTCCCTTAAACACGTAGCGACGTCCGCCGAGCACTTCGTGCCGCGGCGAGTTCGGAAGATTGTCGCGCCAGTACTTCGTGCGGGGCAGCACACGAAGCGGAGCGACAAACGTCGTTCCTTTATCGAACGGCAACGGATCCTCGGGATCGACCACCTCGTACACGACGAGGATGCTTCTGGGGTGCCCATAGCGGGCATGAATTAGTTCGGTGATTCGGCCCGGGAATGCGTACAAACCACCGTCGCGGTACGTCAGCGGCTCGATGACCGATATCTCACCGAAAGCCCACGAGTCCTGGATATGGTCGTAGAGGGTCTTCGGCGGACCGGCATGAGCCGATGTCCCGGCACCAACCAACATCAAGGCAACAAGCAAACGTAGTAGTTTCAATTCGCGTTCTCCAAACAAAGATGGCGGGGGCCAATCGTGACCCCCGCCATCTTAGCAAGCCTGGACTCGGTGAAAAGCGGTCCGACTACATTACAGTTCCGGGACGACGAGCGTCTTGAGCACCTGGCCACTGTTGTCGAGCCAGCGCATCGTCATTTCGGTCTGAGATACGTCGGCTATCGCCACGGTGAATCTGTCGATATCAAAGAAATCGACCTCTGGAATCAGGCCGGGTAGCAGAGGAGCGACCGCCGCCTACGTAGACGGAGGCGGCATATACCAAGGCGGGCGAACCGCCTCGATACCGCCACTAGGTATGGGGACGCGTTGATGCTGGCGCCGAGCCAAACGCAAGAGTACCTTGAGAGAAGTCTCGAAATCCTCGATCGGCTGCACTTCGAGCAACCCGTCGTCGATCATGGACTGCATGAATCGACGACCCGCGTCAGTTCGCGTAATCGTGATGGTCCAACCCATCGCGCCCACACCACCGCAGGACACATCGGCGAGTTCGGCAGAGAAGTCGCCGCAGTGGTGACACTCCGGCCGAGCGTACTCTTGCGCTTCCTTGAGCGGAATGGTGACGAGTTCACCGTCCTTCTTGTAGATCAGGACCTCGCCTTTGACGTTGAACTTCTTGATCTGATCGAGCGGGATGCCCATCTCGTTCTGGATCTTTTGGATCATCAGACCGTCGAAATCGAAGACTTCTGAACACAACAAACCGATGCGCAGGGCGATTCGGTCCATGGGGTCTTTCAGGCTCTTCTCCTGACGTTCGATATGTTTCGGCTTCTTCTTGCCGTTGTCGAGAAACGCCGCATCCTTGTACTGGCCCTTGCGTGTCGGCGTGATTTGGCAGGGCACACCCACGAACGCGACCTTTTGGCAGTCCTTTTCGACCGCCTGCTCGAGCGCCAAGTCATTGGCCACGTATGTGTACCACGACCCGGCGGCCGCCATTACCCCTTCGGGGGTCGTCTCGCAGGTGGGCTTCGGAGAGCACGGGGCGTCGGGGTCGGGTGAGGAGACGCAGGCACCGTCGAACAGTCCCTTCTCCAACCCGTAAACCAGCATCGCGGTGACGACACCGCCATCCTGACAGTCTTCGAGGATGCGGGAATCTTTCGTTCGCGCGACGTAGATCTCCTGGTACGGCCCGAACCCGCCGCTATACACCCGGCCCTCTTCTTCGGCGAAAACGGTGTCGTGCATATCAAATTCGCGCGGGCCGAGGCGCGGACAAACCTGCGCACAGACATCGCAGCCGATTCCTTCGCTGATGCCGCAGAAGTCGAACTCGCCGTTCTTCTTGGCGACCTGCTTTGGCTTACTGTCGATGTACTCAATGATGTTGTGCGGGCACACGAGGACGCAGGTACCGCACTCGCAACACGAGCCGTAGTCCACCACGTCGTTCATCATTTCTTTGAAAGAAGGGTTGGCTGGATCAGACAAATCTACACTCCCGCGCCTGCCGCGGCATTCTCGGCCATGCGTTCAGATGAAACAACAGAGCTCTGTCTCGGATCAGTCGTAGCGAAGCAGAGCGTAAGATCCGGTAGGCGCTAACCGCTCCGCACCGCCGAGGAATCCGAGCTCAATGATGAACGCGCACTCGACGACTTCAGCCTCGAGCTTCAAGACAAGATCGGCAGTTGCGCGCGCAGTGCCGCCGGTCGCGAGCAGGTCATCGACGATGAGCACGCGAGCACCCGGTTCGAGCGCGTCGACGTGCATCTCGAGGCTGTCGGTCCCGTACTCCAATTCGTAGGTGATATTATGCGTATCATACGGCAGCTTCCCCCCCTTCCGCGCGACCACCAGCCCAACGCCGAGTTCGTAAGCCACAGGGGCACCCACGATAAAGCCACGTGATTCGATACCCACGACGGCATCGACCTTACCTCGATAGCGCTCCGAGATCTGGGAGACGATCCACTTGAAAGCAGCCGAATCGCTCAGAACCGGCGTGATGTCTTTGTAGACGATACCCTGAGTCGGAAAATCAGGTACGTCGCGAACAAGCGCTGCGATATCCATGCAGCCGTGGGTACGACGCGCTTACGACCGAGGCAAATAGTAGAGCGGATTTCGCGCTACGTTATTCTTGCGGATCTCGAAGTGGAGATGCCAGTCGGTCGCATCTCCCGATCGCCCCACCGTGGCAATACGCTGGCCACGGCGAATGTTCGTACCCTTGCCGACCAGGTTGGAATCGTTGTGGGCGTAAACCGATGCGAAACCGTCGGCGTGCTCGAGAATGATGACATTGCCGTAACCAGTCAGCCGGTCACTGAAGATGACCCGCCCGCTGCGAGCGGCGAGAACCGGCGCACCCGCCCTCGCAAGGATATCTATGCCGTCGTGGTGCCCGCGAGTGCGCTTCCCAAAACTCGATGCGATCTTGCCCGAAGCGGGCCATGAGAAACCATTGCGGCCGGCAATACCGATTGGGCCGGAACCGATCACGATCGCCGGACGCGAGGAGTTCGTCGCAACCGGTGTGATCAGGTTGACGGGCAGCTGTCTACTAGCGTCGGGGACGAAGAGGCGATCGCCAGGGCTCAAATCATACGGTTTTCGGATTCGGTTAATCCGCGCCAGCTTCGAGTAGGACATCCCGTACGCCTTCCCGATCCGATACAAGTTCTCTCCAGGAGTCACGACGTGCGTAATCCCCGTTGCACAACCCGCGCAGACAAGAGTCACCGACACCACAACTGCTAACGACAAACGATTCACTACCACCCCACCCACTACTGCCATCCTCCCAACCTAGTGCTTGATGAACAAATCGACGGCCGACGCGCCCGTTAGCACGGCGGCAGTCACCAGAGCGCCGGCAATGAAAACGCCGAGCGTCGCCGCGAGCATATACTGACGGAAGTTGAACCCGAGCAAGTAGGCTCCCAAGGCTCCCGAATACACGCCCGACCCCGGCAACGGCACGCCTATAAACAATGCCAAGCCAAGAGTCCCCCAACGATCGACGTAGCTTTCCACGTTGGCCCGCGCTCGCCCCACGAGTTTTTCGTAGAGTTCGTTGATCCAGCCGACGCGTAAGAACAAATGAATCCCCTTGTCGAGGAACAACCAGACGATCGGCGCAAGGGCGATGTTGGCGACAATACAACCAACAACAACCAGCCAGGGAGGAAGCGCCTCATCGATCAGCCCCCACGGGATGCTGGCTCGTAACTCCAACGTCGGAACAAACGTCAGCAAGATCAGCCACAACATCTTCATCCCCATCCGCCTACTCCCCTTGTCACATGTAGCATGTCGCCGATTGTCACACCCAGGCCATTTCCAAATCGTTGAGCGCGTCCATCGATTCGTAATTTGTGAAGTCTAGATGCAACGGCGTCACTGAGATCAGACCGGCGTTGATCGCCGCAAAATCCGTCCCCTCGTCGTCCTCAAAACCGAGCTCGGTGCCGCCGATCCAATAGTACTTGCGCCCTCTTGGGTCGGTCTTCTCCACAACTGCATCGCCATAGCGGCGTTTGCCTTGACGAGTTACTACAAACCCGGCCGGGCGTCGGCCCTCCGGTACGTTCACGCTGAGCAGCGTGTCGGCCGGCAGCTGCGTACGCCTGAGGGCAACGACGAGTAAACCGGCAAACTCGGCAGCCGCAGAGAAGTCGAAGGCATCCCGTCCGACCTGGGAGAACGCGAGGGCGGGGATTCCCAACAGAACAGCTTCCATCGCGGCCGACACGGTGCCCGAATAGTGAATATCATCTCCGAGGTTGGCCCCTCGATTGATGCCGGAAACCACAAGCCACGGCCGCTCGGCGAGCAGGCCGTTCAGGGCCAGGTTGATGCAGTCTGCTGGTGTCCCATCGACGGCGAACCAGCCGTCGCGGACTTCATCAGCCCGCAGCGGACGCTCTAGCGTGAGTGCATGGCTAACGGCGGATCGTTCGCGATCGGGCGCAACCACAACCACCTCATCCACCTTCGACATCGCCGCCGCCAATCGCGTTAGGCCTTCCGACTGAATGCCGTCGTCGTTGCTCACGAGAATCATCAACCGTTGATGATCCGGATTCCCTCGGGGGTCGTCAAGTGCGTCGAAGTTATGCACAGGCGTGCCGCCTCCGACCTAGGAAAGGTACCTAGGGGACCCCCCCATTGCGGAAAACCCGACCATAGTCGTAGAAGCCGCGAAATAACTACAGTTTTCTCATGTTGGCCGTGGAATGTTCTTGACTCCAAACGGGACCTGAGGGTACAGTCCGCCCGCTCTAATAACTTAATAAGCCGCTGAGAACATCCATGTCCAGACCCACACGACGAAAGCTAGAAGAGCCGATTTCGCTCATTACGCGTTCGCGCCGCGATATGCTCGATGCGGTTCGCCAGGCGCTCTCCGGCGCGTCGCGCAGCCTCGGCGGTCTTGAGCGCTGCGATGCCACGATCACCCCCCAGATCGTTCACGACGGCCGGAAGAACCAGTTCCAGGTCATGCTGTCGGTCACGAAGCGAACCGGCCCCACCTCACGGCCCTCCTAAAGGGCCGTCTCTCCAACGAGAAAACCGGGAGCCGTCTCTCGACGACTCCCGGCTCAATTGTACTAGATGGTCGGGGCGACTGGATTTGAACCAGCGACCACTCACACCCCAAGCGAGTGCGCTACCAGGCTGCGCCACGCCCCGCCAAACCAGGCGAGTCTGGCATGTCTCAGCCCCCTAAGCGAGCTGGACTGGGGGCCCCGCGCATCACGCAGGGCCCCTCCCAGGTGCCCCTGCCCTACGGCCGCTATATGTCGTAACCGGTCTCGCCGTGCAGAGTAACGTCGAGCCCCGTGCGCTCGTCTTCCTCGCTCACACGCAGCCCTATCGTCTTGTCCAGCACGAAGACGATCGCGAAGGTCATCACGCCGGAATACCCTATCGTCGCGAGTACCGAGAGTGTTTGCACCCACAATTGGGCCCAGTTGGATCCCTCGATCACCCCCGGCACGCCGGCGATCACCTCGACGGCGAAAATCGCGGTCGCGAGCGCACCCCACGCACCACCGATGCCGTGCACGCCGAATGCGTCGAGCGAGTCATCGTAGCCGAGCCGCCCCTTGAGCAACACGCCCCCGTAACAAAAGGCGCCGGCTAGTAGTCCGATCGCGAGGCCGCCCATCGGGTTAACGCTGCCGCAGGCCGGTGTGATGGCAACGAGGCCAGCGATCGCGCCGGAAGCAGCACCCAGCACACTGGCTTTGCCGCGGTGCATCGCCTCGACGAGACACCACGCTACCGTCGCCGCCGCAGCGGCGATATGCGTCACCACGAAAGCGTTCGCAGCTGCACCGTTGGCAGCAAGCGCACTGCCGCCGTTAAAGCCGAACCAGCCGAACCAGAGCAAGCCGGCACCGAGTACCGTGAGCCCGAGGCTGTGAGGCTTCATCGCCTGATGCGGGTAACCGATGCGGCGACCAAGAACGATGGCGAACACGAGCGCCGCAATGCCTGCATTGATATGAACGACCGTACCACCGGCGAAATCGAGCGCACCCATTTCAAGGAAGTAGCCGCCTGGACCCCACACCCAGTGGCAAATCGGGTCGTATACGAGCGTGCCCCAAGCCACTATGAAGATCGCGTAGGCGCTAAACTTCAGGCGTTCCGCGAACGCACCGCTGATCAGCGCCGGCGTGATGATCGCGAACATGCATTGGAACAGCATGAACATGTTGTGTGGAATCGTGCTGCCATCGACGGGTGCCGATGTCACACCGTTCAAGAAGACGAAATCCAAGCCGCCGATAAACGCGTTCCCCTCAGAGAACGAGAGCGAGTAGCCGATGACTACCCATTGAATAGTCATGATGCCCATCGCGAAGAAACTGTGCATGATCGTCGACAGGATATTCTTCGAACGGACCATGCCGCCGTAGAACATCGCCAGACCCGGTGTCATCAACAACACGAGCGCTGTGGCCACGAACATCCAAGTCGTATCACCCGTGTCGAGGCCGCCCTCGGCGAACGCCGTGGTCGGCAACAGGCTCAGAAAGGCTATGATCGGTAGCACCGATCGCCGCATAAATCGGAAAGAGCGTATCATCATGGTCCCCTCTTCGACGCGATGGGTGGCTCGATCGTCCGAGTCCACCACGACGCAGTCTCATGCAGGCCGCAACTCCGAAAGCCCCATTGCTCCGGAACGATGTCGCAAGCGACATACGATAGTCCCGCAATTCAATAACCGAGCAACGCGTATGCCAAGGGTTCTGCGCACTAAACGCCCAAACTTCAGGCGAAAACACCCCCTTCTCGTGCTGCGCACCGCTCAGAGAAGCAGCAGTGCACGCCGTATGGGCAGGAGCGTGGCTCTTTGGAGCGGCCTAGAGGTGCGTCGACCTAAACTGCTGCCCAGCATCGAGCATGCGGCGGTGCCCCGAGCACGCAACGGCAGTGACCAGAGATTGCCGCTAAACAAACGGCGTTATCGTTTTTCTTGACTTTTCCGAGCGATAGTTCGGCACGCGCCATGCTTTGGTCACCGCATGGCCCCACCGAAGACAATAACCGATGAACATCGGAGCCCCTTAGCGGGCGTTGGACGCCTCACCGGCAACGGCAGTCTGCCTCCGGGAGAAACGGCGCTGATGCGTGCCGTGCTCGAGGACGCAATTTTGTGTTTTCTTGGCCTGGCTAAGCGCCGTCGAATCGATCCACAGATTCTGGCGCGTGAAGCGGAGTACTGGATTCGAGCGCAAGATCTCGAATCGCCGTTCGCGTTCGACAACGTCTGTCACGTTCTCGGGCTCTGCTCCGAGTCGACACGTATCGAAATTCTCTCGTGGAAGGAAGAAGGGACACCTGCCGCAGTCACCGAAGCCGACGACGGTCTACGGGTACTGCACTAACCGTCAGCTCAGCGTATCGCGCAGATCAACCAACCGGTCTCGTATCTCACGCAACGCCTTCAGGTTACCTCGAGCGCCTGATGCTTTCGCCGGTTTGCCCTTCTGGGCCGGCCCACCACGCAGATGACGACGAGCGCCTTCGATCGTGAAGCGCCTCTCGTGAAGCAATTCCTTGATGCGCAGTAGTGTATCGACGTCTTTGCGTCGATACAGGCGATGCTGAGACCGGGTCTTACCCGGCTTGATGATGCTGAACTCCGTTTCCCAGTAGCGTAGTACGTAGGGCTTCACCCCAACGATCTTCGCGACCTCGCCGATCTTGAAATAAAGCTTGTCTGAGGGAATCGCGACGCTGTCCACACCAACCACCTCCTCGCGTCCCCAGCGCTTGTTCAACCACCCATGTTGATCGTACGCTTGAGAACCTGACTCGGTTTGAAGGTGAGAACCCTTCGCCCCGTAATGATAATCTCGTCACCGGTTTGGGGGTTGCGTCCTTTGCGTGGCCGCTTCTCGTTGATCACGAAGTTGCCGAAGCCCGAAATTTTTACCTTCTCTCCGGCCTCTAGTCGCGCCTTCACCACCTCGAAGATGGATTCAACCACGTCGGCAGCTTCCTTTTTGGAGAACCCGACGCGTTCGTATATGCGCTCCACAATATCGGCTTTCGTCATTCGATAGACCCCGTCCTAGCTCTAAACTAACTTTCTCCGCTCGTGATTCAAGCCCTGACCTCAATTTCGAGGTTTGTTGTGAGCCTCTCGACCACTAACTCATGCAGTTCGGCCACCTCGTCATCGGTGAGCGTACCACTGCTCGAGCGATAAACGATCGAGAACGCCAAGGCGCGGAACCCTTCGGGCACCCCCTTGCCCACATACTCATCAAACACGGCGACGTGCTCGATCAACGGCTCGTTCATGCTTTCCACCGCCGCCACGACTGTTCCCGCAAGAAGATCAAGCGGTACTAGGAACGATATATCGCGGCTGGTCGCCGGATAGCGCGGCACCGGTGTTAGCGCGGAACGGGGCGGAGCATACTGAAGCAGCAACTGGCTGTCAATCTCAAAAAGGCATGTATCTTCGCGAACTTCCAAGGAATCGGCGAGATCGGGGTGAACCCGCCCTACGACGCCTATACTCGCATCCCCGAGCACAATCTCGGCCGCTTCACGCGGATGAAGCGCGCCGGCGGTCGCAATCGGACGCCAGCTGATCTTCGCGTGCGGAGCAGCGAGCAAAACCAGCCGTTCCACTACGCCTTTCGCATCCCAGAACGTCACACCGCCCGCGCTGCCGGGGCCACGGTCGCGCCTGGGCCCGCTCAACAAGCCCGCCAGGGCTTCGATCTCGGAGACCGCACCGTCAGTGCCGCGGCTGAATGTTCTGCCACTGCAAAAGAAGTCGGTCACCGCAATGCCGTTACGCGCATTGCTCACATGGGTAGCCACCAGTCCGGGCAGTAGGCTCCGGCGCATCTCCGCTTCGTCGCTACGCAATGGGTTGCGCACCTCGACCGACCGCATGGACGGTGCATGTAAACCTGCGAAGTCTGCGTTGAAAGCGCGCGAGCAGAACGAAATGCATACCGCCTCCGACATACCTTCGCTAGACAGACGCAGGCGCGCAGTGCGCTGAAACACGTGTACGCGCGGTAGCGTAGCCGCATGCATCGCAACCGCCGGTGGTTCCGGCTCGAAAGAATCGTAGCCCTCCAGGCGCGCAATCTCCTCGATCCAATCGACTTCACGCACGAGATCATGTCGATGCGATGGCGCGACGACCGCGAGATCGTCCCCCGAAGTCTCGACGCGTGCCCCTAGAGCCTTGAAGTGCAAAGCCGCAGTCTCCCGCGAGACGCCACGGCCGAGGATTCTTGCGATTCGCTCAGTGCGTACGACCACAGGCGCTGCGGGCGCCGGAAGTTCTCCGGCCGCAGTCACCCCACCCGCCATCGTGCCGCCTGCCGTTTCGATGATCAGACTTGCCGCACGAAGCAGGGCGTTCTCGATGTGGGATGCATCAACCCCGCGTTCAAATCGATACGAGGAATCGGATATCAGACCGAGCCTACGCGAGGTCACACGCACCGCGCGTGGTTCGAAGAGTGCGCTCTCGAGAAAAATCGCCGTAGTCCCTTCGTGGACGGCCGTACGCGCACCGCCCATGACGCCGGCGACGGCCACCGGGCCGCGTTCGTCCCAGATCGCTAAATCGCCGTCAACGAGCCCTCGCTCTTCGTCATCGAGCGTTGCCACATTGGTCGCTTCACCGATCGCACGAACCGAAACCTTTGAGCCTTCAAGAAGGTCCGAATCAAATGCGTGTAGCGGTTGCCCATACTCGAGTAACACGTAGTTGGTAACATCGACGACGTTGTTGATGGGGCGTAGCCCGGCAACGGCCAAGCGCGAGGCCATCCAGGCCGGTGACGGTCCAACCTTGATACCTCTCAGTTCGAGCCCCCGATACATCCAGCACAGGTTCGGCGAGTCGATGGAGATGGCGTACGCGCTGTCACCGCTCGGCCTCTCGGGGGCCGCGTGGAAGGCGGTGCTCAAGGCGCAGCCGCACAATGCCGCCACCTCTCGCGCCACGCCGCGAATGCTGAGACAATCGCCGCGGTTCGGCGTTATCCCCAACTCGATGACCGTCTGATCAAGTCCCAACAGAGCGGCGGCCTTCAGACCAGGCTCAAGGTCGGCGGCCAACACGATAATTCCCGAATGATCGTCGGAGACACCGAGTTCGCTAGCGGAACAGAGCATGCCGCCCGACTCTTCACCCCGGATCTTCGACTTTTTGATCTTCGCTCCACCCGGCAGGACCGTCTTCGGACGTGCGAGCACGACCATATCGCCGGCGGACATGTTGGTCGCCCCGCACACAATCTGGCGCAAGCCATCACCATCGTCGACCTGGCACACACTCAATCGATCCGCATTCGGATGTTGTTTCTTCTCGACAATTCGCGCCGTGACCAACCCGCTTACGAGCCTCTCGTCGGGAGCGTCTATCTCCTCGACCTCGAGGCCCGACATGGTAAGCCTCTCGACCAGCTCTTCGAGCGGCGGTAGATCCTCAACGAACTCCGCGAGCCAACTGAGAGGAACCCGCATCAGAACTGCTCCAGGAATCGCTGATCGTTCGCGTAGAAAAGACGGATGTCGCTGATGCCGTACTTGAGCATCGCGATGCGCTCGACGCCCACGCCGAACGCGAATCCGCTGTAACGCTCGGCGTCGTAGCCCACGTTCTCGAACACAGCCGGATCAACCATGCCGGCACCAAGAATCTCGAGCCACCCCGTCCCTTTGCACACGCGACAGTTGCCGCTGTCCGACTTCCCATCGCCGCTACAAATAACGCAGCCAATATCGACTTCCGCGCTGGGTTCCGTGAACGGGAAATAACTGGGACGAAAACGCACCGGCGAATCCGCGCCGAACGTCTCGTGAAGAAACGAGGTCAGAACGTATTTCAGGTGGCCAAAGTGAATATCTTCATCGACCATCAGGCCTTCGACTTGATGGAACATAGGCGAATGCGTGTTGTCGTCGTCTATCCGGTACACTGCTCCCGGCGCGATGATCATCAATGGAGGCTGGACCTCCTCCATCACGCGAATCTGTACCGGCGAGGTATGCGTGCGCAGAAGCACGCCATCATCTACGAAAAACGTGTCCTGCATGTCGCGCGCTGGATGCTCGGGCGGAATATTGAGAGCCTCGAAGTTGTGGTAGTCGTCCTCGATTTCCGGACCGTCGGCAATTGAAAAACCCAGCGAACCGAGCGTGTCGCAAATCTCGCGCATCATTGCAGACAGCGGATGAATGTGGCCGGCTTGGTGACCAAATGACGGCATCGTAACATCGAGCTGGTGCCCCGACAGTCGCTCGCTACGTGCCGCTTCGGCCAGTTCCGCTTCGCGTGCGGAGATAGCCTCCTGCACGCGTTGCTTGGTTGCGTTGACGAGTTTGCCCGCCGCCGGTCTCTCATCGGCCGACAGAGACCCGAAGCCGCGCAGAATCGCGGTCAGCTCGCCCTTTTTGCCAAGAAAGCGTACTCGGGCACCATCGAGCTCGCCGGCGTCAGCCGTTGACTCGACCAACGCCAGGGCGTCGCGCTCGATCGCGTCGAGTTGCTGTTGAATATCCGCCACTGCCGGATCGCGCGTTAGGCCGCGAGTTTCGACTTGGCGAGATCGATCAATTCATTGAAGGCGTCTCTTTCGTTGACTGCCATCTCCGCCAACACCTTGCGATCAATCTCGACTCCGGCCTGCTTGAGCCCGAACATCAAGTTCGAATAGCTCATTCCCTGCAGCCGAGCCGCTGCGTTGATTCGGATGATCCACAGCCGACGGAAGTCGCGCTTGCGAGCCTTTCTGTCTCGGTAGGCATAAGTCAGGCCTTTCTCGACCGTCTCCCTACCCTGTCTATAGAGTTTGCGCCCACCAACGTTGCCGCTGGCGAGTTTCAAAATCTTATTGCGCCGGCGTCGGGCCTTAGTTCCTCTAGTTACGCGTGCCATCTTTCGTGCTCCAGTACTTCTATCGCGAAGGGGCGTTACCCGTAGGGCAACATCCGCTTTATCTGCTTCGTGTCGGCGGCCGACACGATCGTTGCCTTATTCAAATTGCGTTTCTGCTTACGCGTCTTCGCCGTGAGGATGTGGCGAAGGTAGGCTTTGCGTCTCCGAACCTTGCCAGATCCGGTCAGCTTAAAGCGCTTTGCCGCCCCTCGCTTCGTCTTCATCTTCGGCATTTTCTAGTCTCCTTTCGATTCCGGCGAGGCCTGCGCCTGCTCCACCGGTTGCGCTGGCGCCTTCGTGGAGCTCACCTTGGTCGGCACTACCAATACCGACATGTGGCGCCCTTCCATACGCGGAGTTCCCTCTGGCGTGGCGAAGTCCGAAATGGTTTCGAGTACCTTATCAAGCATGTCTCGACCGAGTTGCGGGCGCGTTATCTCGCGGCCCTTGAAGAACACGGAGATTTTCACCCGATGCCCCTTGTCGAGGAATTTCTTTATGTGCTCAATCTTGAAACGAATGTCGTGCTTTTCGGTTCGCGATCGTATCTTCACTTCTTTGACGGCCGATGCGGTCGCCTTCTTCTTGGACGCCTGAGCCTTCTTGCGTTCCTCATAGCGATACTTGTGGAAGTCCATGATTCGGCAGACCGGCGGGTTCGCAGTTCCCGCAACCTCGACCAGGTCAAGCTTGCGGTCGTCGGCAATCCCCTGCGCCTGCTGCACCGGCATGATGCCCAACTGATCACCGTTGGTGTCGATCAATCGGACTTCACGCGCGCGAACCGCGGCGTTGATCCTGACTTCTTCCTCTCTTGCTATGGCGAACCTCCGTCGCCCGGGCGGGCGTTTTCGTCGAGCCACTGCGCAAAATCATTCACGCTCATGGCATCGAGCTGGGTACCGTCGCGCAATCGCGGCGCAACCGTACCGTCTTCGAGTTCTCGGTCGCCGATAACCCCGACAACCGGGATCTTCGACTGTTGAGCCTCACGAATTTTGAATCCGAGTTTCTCGTTCCGTACATCCGCGCGGGCCCGAAATCCCCGCCGCTTCAAATCGCTCGCTACTTTCTCGGCATACTCGTTCTGCCGATCGGTAACGGTCACGAGCCTTACCTGTTGCGGGGCCAGCCATAGCGGCATGGCGCCACCGGTATGCTCGATAAGAATTCCTATGAATCGCTCGAGCGAGCCGAGGATCGCTCGGTGAATCATGACCGGCCGCTGCTCGCCGCCGGTGCTATCAACGTAGCTCAACTCAAAGCGCTCGGGCATTGAGAAGTCGAGCTGGGCGGTGCTCAGCTGCCACTCGCGCTTCATCGCGTCGAGCACGCAGAAGTCTATCTTGGGACCGTAGAACGCGCCATCGCCGGCGTTGATCTCAAACGAAAGCCCTTCGTCTTCCAACGCTCGCTGCAGAGCGTCCTCGGCCTTCGCCCACATCGTATCGTCGCCGATACTCTTCTCCGGCCGCGTCGACAAATACACACGGGTTTCGTTAAATCCGAAAGCCCGCTGCGTGGCACCGATCATTCGGATGACACCCTTTATCTCGTCCTGCATCTGATCAAGCGTGCAGAAGATATGCGCATCGTCTTGGCAGAAAGAGCGAACGCGCGTGAGCCCATGAGTGACACCGGATCGCTCGAAACGGTGAAGCCGTCCGAAGTCGGCGATTCGCAGCGGAAGATCTCGATACGAATGGAGGTCTTCGCCGTAGATCAGGCAGTGCGTCGGACAATTCATCGGCTTCACGGCGAACTCGCGTTCGTCGAGCTTGGTGAAGTACATGTTCTCTTTGTAGTGATCGTAGTGGCCGGAGCGGTGCCAAAGGTCGACGTCTAGAACTTGCGGGGTGATCACCTCGTCATAGCCGTACTCGTCGTACAGCCCACGGATGTACTCGACCAGCAGGTTATATAAACGCGCTCCGTCGGGCAGAAAGAACGGTGTCGCAGGCGCCTCTTTGTGAAAGCTGAACAAGCCGAGTTGCTTGCCAAGCTTTCGGTGGTCTCGTTTGCGCGCCTCTTCGATCATCGCAAGATGTTGCTTGAGCGCCTTCTTGTCGGAGAACGCGGTACCGTAGACCCGCTGTAGCATCGGGTTCTTCTCGTTGCCGCGCCAATACGCGCCCGCTACGTGCGTGAGATTGACGGCCTTCAAGAGTCCCGTTCTGGGAAGGTGCGGGCCGCGGCAAAGATCGAGGAAGTCACCCTGGCGGTACAGGCTGACCGTGTCTGTTTCCAAGTCGCGAATGATGTCGCACTTGAAGTCCTCGCCCATCGACGCAAACAATTCGATCGCTTTGTCTGACGTCAGTTCTTCGCGCGTAATCTCAAAATTCTCTTTAACGATCTTCGCCATTTCGGCGCTGATGCGATCGAGATCTTCAGGCGAAAATCCAGCGTCGTACTTGAAATCGTAGTAGAAGCCGTCGTCGATGACCGGCCCGATGGTTACTTGCGCATCGGGGTACAAACGCTTGACCGCTTGGGCCAGGAGATGAGCCGCCGAGTGACGCAGGACTTCGATCGATTCGGGAGCGTTGAGCGCGAGGGGGGAGAGCGTGCAATCGGTCTTGAGGGGGGTTTGCAGGTCGATCAGTTCACCACCGGCCAGAGCCGCGATGGCGCTCTTAGAAGCCGAGCCCATCGCTTCGTCCAGAGCAGTGCCTACCGTGGTGCCTATAGGCACCCGGACGCTCTCGAGGTCGGCGACCGTTACGCTGATGTTCTGAGACATGCCGTATGTTCTGGCCCGAGCGGTTAGCTGTCGCTCGCAAACCTGCTTGGATGTGGGGCGGGAGTTTAGACTCCGCTTGCTGATCGACCACCGATGGCGGCTTCTGCCCTACGTCACTGTTCGGTTCTCGGCTTGTTCCTCCGTAAGCTCATGTTTCTATCGCAATTCAACCGAGCGCAATTCAACCGGGCAATTCAGTCCGGCCCAATTCAACAAATATCGATTCAGCCTGGTAGGCACGGGCGGTTTCGAACCGCCGACCTCCTCCGTGTCAGGGAGGCGCTCTCCCCCTGAGCTACGTGCCTTCAGGGCGAATCAAGGGAGAGTAACCCGTTCATCTAACAACCGCTAGCGCGCCAGTCAACGAAGACGGACGGCAGCCAGAGGCCGGAGCTCACACTCTTCCGGCCCAGTGGCCAGCACCGTCGAGTCGTGCGTTGCCCGGCTACGAATCCTTTGACTCGTCCTCGGATTCGCCTTCGTCTGCATCCGCTGCGGCCTCAGTGTCTGCGCCATCGGCCTCGGCAGCGCCTTCGCCGTCCGAATCACCTTCTGATTCGCCATCCGCGGCCTCATCGCCTCCGACAACGATCGGCACGGGAGGCGGCTCGTGCTCGCCATCAACCGAAACATCTTCGAGTTCGCCGCCAATCGGCGTCACCTGAATCTTGATGGTAGCCCGAATGTCCTGACCAACGCGCACCACGGCCTCATAGTTACCGATCGCCTTGATCGGTTCGCTGAGCTCGATGCGCCGGCGGTCTATATCGAAGTCCTTCTCAGCGAGAAGCTTCGAGATATCCATGTTCGTTACCGAACCGAATAGTTTTCCGCCTCTTCCAGCACGTGCCTCGGTTTCCACCTGAAGACCTTCGAGATTTCGGGCAACCGCCTCGACACTTCCACGCTCGCGCTTCTTCTTCGCATCGATAATACGCTTGTGGTGCTCGAGTTCTTTGAGGTTTCGTCGGTCGGCGAGCACCGCCATACCGCGCGGCAACAGGTAGTTGCGCGCGTAGCCGGGCTTTACCTTGACGACGTCCCCGATGATCCCGAGACCGGTGACGTCTTCTCTCAGAATGACTTCCATCGGTTAGCCCCTCGCATAGGCCAGCAAGGCCGCGTTGCGCGCACGCTTAATCGCAACCTTGAGGCGCCGTTGATGCTTCGCGCAGGTGCCGGTCGTACGACTAGGAACAATCCGCCCGCGTTCGCTGACGAAATCCTCCAACACATACGACCATTTGTAGTCGAGGCTCAGGATCTTGTCGGCACAAAAGCGGCACACCTTACGGCGTCCGCGTCCGCGTCGACGCTTCGGTCGCGGCGGTCGCGGACCGCGCGAATCACCCCCGCCCCCCTCGGAGGGTCTACGTTCATCACTCATCGGTCTTTACTCCTTCAGCGCTATCGCCATCAGCCGGCGCCTTCTCAGCAGCTGCCTTGGGCGCATCTGCAGGTGCCGCGGGCGCTGATCGATTGCGGGGCGACCTATCGTAGTCACGGTCACGGTCACGGTCACGGCGTGGGCCACGATCGCGATCGTACGATCGCGACTCATACCCCGACCGTTCTTCGCGAGGCGGCTCAACCGGTTTCTCAGGCGGGAGACCGGTGTGTTCTTGCTGCACCGTCATATACCGCAGGACACCATCCACGATTCGCAGGTTGCGCTCGAGTTCGGCGACCACCTCAGGCGGTGCCTCGTACTCGATCAAATAATAGTGGCCGTCATTTTCCTTCGCGATCGGGTACGCAAGCTTGCGCGACCCCCAATCGTGGCTGGCACTGACGGCCCCACCCTGCGCTTTGATAATGTCTGCGCAGCGCTGGACCAGCGGGCCTTGTTCGGCCCCCAGTGTGCTGCTCAGAACTACAAGCGTTTCATAAGGTCGCATTACAGGTTCCACTCCTTGCCGGCTCAGACGAGCAACGGCGCGATCACCAAAGCAACAATCGACATCAGCTTGATGAGGATGTTCATCGCCGGACCGGACGTATCTTTGAAAGGATCACCGACCGTGTCGCCGACGACGGTAGCGTGGTGCACATTCGAGCCCTTCGCTTCTCCGGGGATGTTGCCCTGCTCAACCGCCTTCTTAGCGTTGTCCCATGCACCACCGGCGTTCGACATCATCAGGGCAAGCAACACGCCCGAGACGGTCGCACCGGCCAGCATGCCGCCAAGCGCCTCGGGGCCGAACAGGAACCCGACCGTTACCGGAGAGATAACCGCTACCATACCGGGGATGATCATCTCTCGAAGCGCGGCCGTCGTCGAAATGTCGACACAGCGAGCCGCGTCGGGACGCACGCCCTCTTTGCCTTCGAGCAAACCGGGGATCTCGCGGAACTGACGGCGAATCTCTTCGACCATCTGACCGGCCGCGCGACCGACCGAAGTCATCGTCAGCGCACCGACGAAGAACGGAAGCACGCCGCCGAGGAATAGCCCTACCACCACGGTCGGATCGGTTACGACGATCGTAAGCGGACCGAGGTCGGAGCCGGCCGCTTCGCGGGCGCTGTTGACCGCCAGTGCATAGGCAGAGAAGAGCGCGAGCGCCGTGAGCGCGGCCGATCCAATCGCAAAGCCTTTGCCGATGGCAGCAGTGGTATTGCCCAAGGCATCCAGCTTGTCGGTGACGGCACGCACCTCGGGTCCAAGCTCAGCCATCTCGGAGATGCCGCCTGCGTTGTCAGCAACGGGACCGTACGCATCGACCGTCATGGTCACACCGACGGTAGCCAACATGCCGACCGCCGCGATGCCGATACCGTAAAGACCAGCCAGGCTATTCGATACGACGATGCTGATGCAGATGACGACAACCGGGAGCACACAGCTCTCCAGACCGACCGCCAAGCCCTGGATGATATTCGTCGCAGCACCGGTCTTCGAAGCCTCAACGATTCGCATGACGGGCTTCGCCGACGTGTAGTACTCGGTGATCAGGCCGATCGCGATACCGGCGAAGGTACCGAACAAGACAGCACCCCAAACACCCGTTTTGACGGCACTGCCTGCGATAAAGAGGAGGGCGCCCACTAGGAAGATGCCGGCTGCAATGAAGGTCGAGTAGCGCAGCGCCTGCTGCGCTCCGATGCCCTTGAGAACGCGCATCGACAGCACGCCGACAACCGACGCAGCGATGCCGATCACGGCCAGAGCCAGAGGCATGACCATGAGGCCCTTCTGAACCTCGCTCGCAGTGCGCTCCGGGTCATCGGCGAGGCCGAGCAGACCCGTACTCGTCATCGTGGCCGCGATCGCTACCGTAGCGATCATCGATCCACAGTAGGATTCGAAGATATCTGCGCCCATTCCGGCGACATCGCCGACGTTGTCGCCAACGTTGTCAGCGATCACGCCCGGGTTGCGCGGATCATCTTCAGGAATTCCCGCTTCGATTTTGCCGACCAGATCCGAACCAACGTCGGCGGCCTTCGTAAAGATACCTCCGCCCACGCGGGCGAAAAGCGCGATCGAGCTAGCGCCCATCGCGAAGCCGTTGATCACCGAGGCGGTTTCCGGATTTCCGTAGATCGCGAACAGCGCACCCACACCGATGAGCCCAAGACCCGCCACCGACAGGCCCATGACCGCACCACCGTTGAATGCGATGAGCAGAGCGCCTTCCTCTCCGTCAGTGCGCGCTGCCTCAGAAGTACGAACGTTGGCTTGCGTCGCCGACAGCATTCCTAAGAAGCCCGCCAGCATCGAGCACATAGCGCCGACCAAGAATGCGACTGCCGTGTCGCTCCCGAGCTGCCAATAGAGTAGCGCAAAGACGACTGCGAGGAATACGAGCAGGATGCGATACTCGCGATTGAGAAACGCCATCGCACCGGCACGAATCTGGTCGCCGATTTCGATCATGCGCTCGCTACCCTGTGGGGCCGCGATCACGGTCGTGTACAGCCATAGCGCGATCATAAGACCGACCATGCCGACGTACGGTGATAATGTGGTCAAAAACTCCATTCTGGATCCTCCCTTTGGTAATCCGTGGTTCTTCTAACGTTGCTCGGTGCCGTCCGGCTCGATCGAAGCCGCCGGCAGGCCGTTAAACGTCTGCATCGCCGAACGAATGCCGTCCGCGATGAATGCTCTACTGGCGGCTACACCGCGTTCGATGAGAAGCTCTAAGCCCTCAGCCTCGTCGGCCGAGAACGGCGATAGGACGTGATCGATCATTTCTTCGTCGGAGTCGGGGCGGCCCACTCCGAGGCGCAGACGCCCGAATTCCGGGTCCGAAAGATGGTCAATGATAGATTTGATCCCGTTGTGGCCCCCGCTGCCGCCCTGCGGGCGTAGCCGTACTCGGCCTAGCGGGAGATCGACGTCGTCATAGACGACAAGCATATCGGCCGGTGCGATACCGGTAGCCGATAGTGCGGCAGCGACACTCTCGCCGCTGCGATTCATGTAATTCTGCGGTTTCATAACCAACACCTCGGTACGACCCAGCCTTACGGTGGCCGTCAGCGCCCGGAATTGCGGGCGCCGGATGTGGGTGTCGCAGGCCTTCGCGAGTTCGTCTACTACACGAAAGCCTACACTGTGGCGCGTATCGGCGTATTCTTCGCCCGGGTTGCCGAGTCCGACGATGCAGTACATCGGCATGCCGAGGCGATGTCTCGCCTAGTCGCCCTCCTTCTTCGCTCCTGCGTCGTCCCCAGCAGGCGCCGCGTCGGCGTCGCCTCCCTCTGCAGTTGCTCCTTCGACGCCTTCGACGCCTTCGATGCCTTCTTCCTCTTCCGCAACTACCTCCTCTACAACCGGCGGTAGAACCGTGACGATGGTAAAATTATCGCTCGCAAGCCCTTCCACGCCGTCAGGCAGTGTCACATCTTCGTAGTGAATCGACTCATGAATATCGAGCCCGGAAACATCGATCTCTATGACTTCAGGCAGCTTGTCGGGCAACGCACGAACTTCGAGCTCGCGTCGCAGCGGCTGCAATATGCCGCCCTCGATAGTGCCCTTCGCTTTGCCGACAAAGCTCAGCATGACGGCCGCGTCCACCGGCTTGCTGAGATCGACTCTCAGAAAGTCCACGTGGATCGGCAAGTGGCTAACAGGGTGTATCTGAATCTCTTTGACCAGAGCAATATTTTGGTTGAGGCTCGATTCACTCGCCGCGAACCGGATCAGATGCGCGCCCGAGGACCCCAGCCCCAGCAGAGCGAACTCGCGGGCATCGCAGTCGACCAAAAGGTTCTCGCCGCCTGCCCCGTAAATGACGCCGGGCAATCGACCACCGCGCCGCACTTTGTGTGCGGAAACATCCGGTACTCGTTTGGTTACTTCAAGCTCAATTCGCTGCATTTCGGTCAGTGCTCCCCCTGCGCAGGCGCCAGCGGTGGCCGCAGCGTCCAGGGAATCTCGGGTTCTTATCTGGGGTCTATACGAAAAGCGAACTGATCGAGGCTTCCTCGTGGATCCGCTTGATGGCCTCGGCCATGAGATCGGCAACGCTCACCAAGGTCATTCGCGATTCGGCCATCACCTCGGGCCTGGGCGAGATCGTGTCGGTGATGATCACCTGATCGAGCGCAGATCCCGCAATTCGCTCCATGGCGGGCCCTGAAAGCACCCCGTGCGTCGCTGCCGCCATGACCCGGGTCGCGCCGGCCTCCATGACCGCTTCGGCTGCTTTGCACATGGTACCCGCCGTATCGATAAGGTCGTCGACTATGATGGCGGCACAGTCCTTCACGTCACCGATGATACGCATCTCTTCGATCTGATTTGCCCGCACACGCCGCTTGTCGATAATTGCGAGAGAAGCGTTGAGTCTTTTCGCGTAAGCTCTGGCACGCTCCACGCCGCCGGCGTCAGGCGAAACGACGGCCATCGGAGCTCCGGCGACCGCTTCGATGATTCCAGGAAGAAGGATCGGATTGGCGTACAGGTTGTCCACGGGAATGTTGAAGAAACCCTGGATCTGTCCCGCGTGCAGCTCCATCGTCATCACCCGAGACGCGCCCGCCGTCTCGAGCAGATCGGCAACGAGCTTCGCACTGATCGGTACGCGCGGCGCAACCTTTCGGTCCTGTCGGGCGTAGCCATAGTAAGGGATAACGGCAGTGACGCGTTTTGCAGATGCGCGCTTAAAAGCGTCGAGCAGCAGCAACAGCTCCATGATGTGGTCGTTGCCGGGGGAACTCGTCGATTGGATGACGAAGACATCGCCACCGCGAACGTTGTCGTCGATCTCGATGAAGATCTCACCGTCGCTGAAACGCCGAACCTTAGCGGCGCCGAGTTCCACACCCAGCACACTGCAGATGGTCTCCGACAGCGCGCGACTCGCGTTGCCCGAAAAAACTTGAAGAGTGTCTCTTACCACAGCTGACCCTGACACGACGTCCGCAATCTCCACCTGGGCGACGCCGCTGCGCCGCAGTCCGTTGAGTAACGCTTACTCGAATTAAAATACTGGGCGGGAAGGGATCGAACCTTCGTATGCCGGTACCAAAAACCGGTGCCTTACCACTTGGCTACCGCCCATCAAACCAATCTGAAACGCCGTGTCGTCGAGTCCGTTGCTCTCGATCAACGCGACTTGTGTACCGGAGCGGCCGTTAAGCCTGTCACGGCAAAAGCGCGATCCCTGCGGCCGAAGTCGCTTGCCGCCGCGCGGGCCTGGCGCAAGCCTGGAAACAGCCCGACCATAGCCGACCCCGATCCCGTCATCACAGTATGTTGCGCGCCCGCCCCAGCAAGGAGATCACGCACCCTCGCTACATCTGCAACGGCTCGAGACACGCCTGGTTCGAAGTCGTTGGAAAGTCGCGACAATAGCCGCTCTCGGCTCAACTGCAAGCTCGCGGCGCGCAGGGCGGCCGGACGAGCGCGGCCCTTAGCAATCGAACGTTTGCATACCGCAGGCAGCGCGCTGCGATAGGCCCACGCGGTATTAACGCCGGTGGGCGGAACCACCACGACCATCGCCATGCGTGGAAAGCCAACCAGGGGCTCGAGCAACTCTCCGATCCCACGAGCAATGGCCGGCCGACATTCGACGAAGAACGGGACATCCGCACCGAGAGAAGCGGCCAACTCGAGGACTCGCCCTCGCGAGATCCGTCGGCCCAAAAGCCCTGGAAGCCGACGCAACACGATGGCCGCGTCGCTGCTTCCGCCTCCAAGACCCGCCTGAGTGGGAATGTTCTTCGCAATAGAGATGTCAACCCGCGCCGACAAATCCAGCGCGGTTAGCACCGCCCGGGCAGCCTTCCAAGCGATATTCTCTTCACCCATCGGCGCCTCGACCGAGCCCTTCACCGCACAACTGATGGTAGCCGGCCCGCGCGTCGGCCGCGCGTGGATGCACACGTGATCGTACAGCGAGATCGGAACCATGATCGACTCGAGCTCATGGTATCCGTCGGCACGCTGACCGAGGACCCTGAGCGCGAGATTGACCTTCGCCGGCGCACGGAACTCATGAATGGGCGCAGATGGCATCTCCGCGAGAGTTTGACGGCTGCCCTACCCGATGACAAGACAGCGCGCATATGTCGGCATCCGAGATTGACCTCGCGATCAGCGCTGCCCGCGAGGCCGGTGCATTGATCCGAGACGCATTGGACCAAGCGAAGAACGTCGAACGCAAATCGCCGATTAATCTCGTGACCGAGACCGATCGGGCGGCAGAGACGATCATTCTAGGAATCCTGCGTGCTGCGTTTCCCGCCGACGCAATCGTGGCGGAGGAATCGGCCGGCGGCGATCGTCCATCCGGGCGAGCCTGGGTCGTTGATCCACTCGATGGTACGACGAATTTCGTTCACGGCCTGCCCCACTGCGCGGTTTCGATCGGTCTCCTCGACGATTCAGGCCCGCTCGCCGCAGTCGTGTACGACCCATGCAAGGATGAGCTGTTCTCGGCTGAGCGCGGCAGCGGCGCCTGGGCCGACGGCAAGAGGCTGTCGGTATCCGCTGAACCGCAACTCAGCGAGTCGCTCCTCGTTACCGGTTTTCCCTACGACCGACGGACCTATAGCGCCTTCTATCTGAGCTATTTCGAGAGATTTCTACACGCTGCACGCGATCTGCGCCGGTTCGGCGCGGCCGCTCTCGACCTTTGCTACGTCGCCGCGGGCCGCTTCGACGGCTTTTTCGAATGGAAGCTCCACCCCTGGGATACAGCCGCCGGTTGGCTCATTGTCGAGGAAGCCGGCGGTCGCGTGACCAACTTCGCGGGCGAAGCCTATGATCCGTGGGGCGTGCGCGTGCTTGCGACCAACGGGCACATTCACGACCAGGCAGTTGCCGAATTTGCCGGCCTTCCCGAGCACCCCGACGACAGCCCGGTCGGATGATTCTCTAGCCGCGGGCGACGACATATAATGCCCCATGGCCTACGCTGACACGGATCTAGACCTTCGCGACAAGCGAATACTGATCACCGGTGCGAGCCGCGGCATCGGGTACGCAATCGCAGAGCGCCTATCGCTCGCTGGCGCGCGCACGGCGCTGGCCGGCCGAAAGATCGAAAGCCTCGAAGAAGCCGCGGCACAGATCACTTCGGCCGGCGGCGGCGACACCCTGATTCTTCCCGCGAATGTGAGCCACCCCGAAGACGCCCGAGCACTGGTCCCTCGCGTCATCGAAGCCTGGGGCGGTATCGATGTGCTCATCAACAACGCCGGCAGCAATCCCGCCTTCGGCCCCATCGTCGACCTGGAGGAATGGGCCTGGGACAAGACCCTGGCGACCAACCTCAAGGGGCCGTTCTTACTCTCGCAGAGCGCGGGCAAATGGATGTCACAGAACGGCGGCGGCGCCATCATCAACATTTCGTCGGTCGGGGGTCTCGACCCATCCGTGATGCTGGGGGCCTATTCCGTCAGCAAGGCGGGCATAATCATGCTGACAAAGGTCCTCGCAGCGGAGCTCGGGCCGGCAGGCGTGCGGGTAAACTGCATTGCACCGGGCCTGGTCGAAACCCGCTTCGCCAATCATCTCGTGAGCACCCCCGAGATCCACGACCCCCTGGTTGCGCGGGCGGCCCTGCGCCGCCACGGCCAACCGGCGGAGATCTCCGGGGCGGCCCACTATCTGGCCTCGGACGCATCCTCGTTCATGACAGGCCAAGTGATGGTCATCGATGGCGGTGTCCGTTACTAGAAGGACTTTGTATGCAGAGTCTGGCGTAAAAATGCTGTATTTCGGGGTCATGGGCCCTCGTAGCTCAGGTGGATAGAGCACCGGCCTCCGAAGCCGGTTGCACAGGTTCGAGTCCTGTCGAGGGCGCCACTCCCAAAATCACGCTCTAGAATCGCTGCGTGGTTGACATTTTATGCGGCAAAACGCTAGGTTCTCGGGATTGATCCCACTGCCCCGGTCTACAATGGACCGTGTGGACCGTAGGACGAACTAGCTACACCAGGCCTGAGGTGGCCGAGGAGATTTGAATGGAGGTACGTGTTGAAGGCTCGCTCGAGCGAGCAATCCGTACGCTGAAGAAGAAGCTGGCCGCAGAGGGCGTCTTCAAAGAGATGAAGATCCGCGCCTTCTACGAAAAGCCGAGCGTGCGCCGCAAACGCAAGCGCCAAGAGGCCGAGCGCAAACGCCGCAAAGCCATGCGCCGCGCGCAACGCCACCACTAGGGCCCCCTGCGAGCTACTACCCCGCCTTTTGCGGGCCTCTTGACGGTCCTCAGGAGCTAGGGTAACGTTCCGAAATAACACGACTATTGCCGAGCCTTTCTCGGCGAGTGGTGGATCTGGCCCACATACGACAATGTCGAGACATCGAGCCTCAGGCAGTGGGAGATGGGAGTAGCGGAGATGGAGCTGCCTAAGTGCATGAGTTGTAGTAGTGGGACCCTCATCCCGCTTTCTGACTATGGGACCGAGGGCGCATCGGTGATGTACAAGGCTTGGGCCTGCATCAATCCTGAATGCGGCTTCCAACTGCGCATCGACAAGGGCCAAGTCACTTACGGTAAGCGGGTCGAGCCCCCGACAAGATAGTCCTCAATCGAGGCGTCAGACCCGATCCCTTCTTGAAAGTCTAAATAATCGAACGTGCGACGAGCCCTCGTCGGCCAGTGCTCGAGGCACTGCGAGCCGGAATGATCGGTTGCGCCCGGACGCCGGTCCAGGAAGAACTACGTCGCATGAGTGAACCGAAAGCGAAAAACATAGTTTGGCACGAGACAACCGTCAGCAAGAGCGAGCGCGAACTGCAGAGCGGGCACAAGGGCTGCACTGTCTGGCTCACAGGTCTGTCCGGCTCCGGCAAGTCGACGTTGGCCAACCTTTTGGAAAAGGCTCTTTGGGAGCGCGGCGTGCGCTCCTTCGTCCTTGATGGTGACAACGTACGCCACGGACTGAACAAAGACCTCGGCTTCTCCCCAGACGACCGTACCGAAAACATCCGCCGCATCGGCGAGGTAGCGAAGCTCTTCACCGAAGCGGGCATCCTCAACGTAACCGCCTTCATCTCGCCGTATCGCGCTGACCGCGACCTCGTCCGAGAAATCATGGAAGAAGGCGATTTCGTCGAAGTCCTGGTCGACTGCGATCTAGACGAGTGCGAGAAGCGCGATCCGAAGGGCCTCTACAAGAAGGCCCGCGCGGGCGAGATCCCTGAGTTCACGGGCATCTCAGCTCCGTACGAAGCACCCGAGAAGCCCGAACTCACGATCAACACCACGAGTCAGAGCGAAGAAGACAGTCTCGCCGACCTGCTCGGCTACCTCGAGTCCAAGGGCTACCTGAGTTCCTAAGCCGCGACCGCGCCGCGACTCAGTCCGATATCAACTTGTACACTGCGTACGTCACCGTCATTCGGCGGTGACGTACGCAGCCGTCATTCCGCCATCAACGACGAACTGCGTTCCGTTAACGAAAGATGATTCGTCCGACGCAAGGAAGAGCGCCGCGTCGGCTATCTCCGTGCTCTCGCCGAGTCGCCCCATCGGCATATGAACGAAGCGCCTGCTCTTCTGGTGTGGATCGTTGAACAGCTCTTCAATCAACTCGGTGTTTAGTGGACCGGGGCAGATCGCGTTCGCGCGCACTCCTTTCTTGGCAAACTCCACGGCAATCTCGCGCGTAAGAGCAAGCACGCCGCCCTTGCTGGCCGTGTATGCCGCCTGCGAAGTGGCCGAACCCATCAGCGCGACCATCGATGATGTGTTGATCAGCGACCCGCCACCGCTTTCGAGCATGGCGGGAATTCCGTACTTGCAACCAAGGTAAACGCCTTTGAGATTGACGGCCATGACATGATCCCAAACATCCTCTTCTGTGGTAACCACAGACTCGTCGCCGTCTGCGAACACGCCTGCGTTATTGAACAAGACGTCGAGTTTGCCCCAAAGCTCGACCGCACGGGCAATCATCGCTTCTACTTCGCCCGCAATCGCGACGTCGACGTTGAAGGACTCGGCCACGCCGCCAGCCTCGCTGATCTCGCGCGCAACCGCAGCAGCGTCTCCTTCATTTCTATCGGCGACAAGAACCTTCGCTCCTTCGCCGGCGAAGCGCAGCGAACTCGCCCGGCCTATACCCCCGGCTCCTCCGGTCACTACCGCGACTTTGTTTTCCAATCTCACGCGTCTCGCTCCTTTCGATAGTCCAGCGCTGCATCGCGGAAGGCCTCAAACAGCGCCGCCTGTTTTCGATCCGACCCAGCGTTGAGTTCCGGATGCCACTGCACGGCAACAACCCAACCCTTGCCGTCAGGTTCGAGCGCTTCGATCAATCCGTCCGAAGCCCTCGCCGTTACACGCAGCCCATCGCCTAGTCGGTCAACAGCCTGGTGATGCCACGACATGATCTCAGCCGTCCCCTCTCCGATCGAGTCGGCCAAATGCGAATCGCCCGAGGCGACCTCGACGCTGTGCGGAATCGGATTTCTCGGCGGCGCTCGATGAATCACTGCTTCGCCATAGTGTTCGGGGACATGCGATACGAGCGAGCCACCTGCAGCGATGTTGACGATCTGCAGGCCCCGACAGATGGCGAGCAGCGGCATTGAGCGCTCGAGCACGAGCCGCGCCAGTTCGAACTCGAAATCATCGCGTTCGCGATCGACCATGTATGTCGCGTCGTGCGGTGCCCCATCATACGACGATGGATCGATATCGCCTCCGCCCGACAACACCAGACCGTCGAGCGGTGCGAGACAGGCTTCGGCGTCGCCGGCCGCGAGCAACAGAACCTCCATGCCCGCGTCTCTCAGCGAGTCGATGTACTCTGCCGGAATCGAATACTTCCGATTCTCATCGCCGGGAGGCGTATAGGTGGTGATACCGACTAGAGGCTTCATCGGATGGCGCGAGCCCGGTGGTCTCAACCGCGCTCGAGAAAGCGGCGCCGCTCCCAACCGGTCACCACGACGCGAAATTTTTCGAGCTCAACCTCTGCGAAATGCGTGTAATGAGAGCGGACATCTTCGCCTAGCACGCGCGCGATAAACTCGCTGTTACGAAACAGCTCCAGAGACTCCTCGAGGGTATGTGGGATCTGCTCGAGCCCTTCGGCCTCGTAAACATCGCCGCGGAACAATTCGGGCGGCTCGATCCGCTTGGCGATACCGTCGAGACCAGCGGCCAACTGCACCGCCATAGCCAAATAAGGATTACAATCTGCGCCCGGAATACGGCACTCGATGCGCAGAGAAGCCCCATGCCCGACGACGCGGAAACCGGATGTCCGGTTATCGTAGGACCAAGCGATACCGGTAGGCGCAAAGGTTCCGGGAACGTAGCGCTTGTACGAGTTCACGTTGGGCGCGAAGAACAGGCTGCTCTCTCGAGCATGCGCGAGCAGACCACCGACGTACCATCGGAACTCGTCGCTCGCGACGCTTCTCGTCCCCGGCAACGGTTCGCCAACACCTGCAAATACCGCCGTGTCATCGCTCGCGCGCCAAAGGCTCGAGTGCAGGTGCATGCTATTGCCCGCTAGGTCTTCATCGAGCTTCGCCATGAAGGTCAAGCAATGCCCCGACAGCATCGCGATCTCTTTGGCCGCGTGTTTGTAGATGCTGTGGCGGTCGGCCATCTCGAGCATCTCGGCATAGCGCAGGTTGATCTCGTGTTGGCCCGGGCCCCACTCCCCTTTGCTGAACTCGATCGGAACACCGGAGGCGTCCATTGCACGCCGAATCGCGCCGACGATCGGTTCTTCACGTGTTCCTTGAAGTATGTGGTAATCCTCGACGTAGGGACCGAACGGCTCTAAGCCTTCAAAGTTCTTCAGACGCGCCTCGTCGTAGTCGTCGCGCAGCAGAAAGAACTCGAGTTCCGTGCCGGCTTTGGCAACGAACCCCATGTCCTTGGCGCGCTCGAGTTGGCGGCGAAGAATGGTACGCGGTGCCAAACCAATCGGCTCGCCCGTTTCTTCATGAAAGATGTCGCAGATTACGATTGCCGAACGGTCGAGCCACGACGCAGTTCGAAGCGTGCTCATGTCGGGGACGCAATGCACATCACCGTACCCGTCGGCCCACGACGCAAACCGGTAACCGGGAACCGGATCCATCTCCATGTCGCACGCAAACAGATAGTCGCACACGTGCATCCCTTGCTCGGCGATCTCCGAGAGAAAGAAATGTCCGGTGATGCGCTTGCCCATCAAGCGGCCATACATGTCAGGGAATACGGTAACGACCGTATCTATAGTGCCGCTCTCGACGAGCGTTCGTAGCGCGTCGAGACTCAGGCGACCTCGATCTTCAATCGACATACTTAGGGGATCTCCGATGCGTCTTCGAGCCTTGGCCCTATCCTAACGTCCAGCCGAGATGAGAGAGGAGCCCGAAACCTTGTTTACACTACTGTTATGGCGTGTCTCAAGCGGTGCGCGCTGCGACTCGACGAAAAACCCGCACGGCTTGGATCCAGGAGACGGCTGCGCAGCCGTTCGCTTGCAAAGGCTCGGGTTTTTGGTACTCAAAACCGTTCGCCCGACTGACGAGTTGCTCCCACGAGCGGCGATCAATCGGCTAAGAATCTGAACGTTATCAGCGCAGTATCTGCGCAATATCAGCATGAGAAGCTGGAGGTATTTGATGAAGACGCGTCTACTAGTCGCAGTGGCCGCCTTCGGTGCGGCAGGCCTGTTCACCACTCTTGATGCTACGCCCGCCGAAGCCGGTGGCGAGATCAAAGGCAAAATTAGTTTCGACGGCACCGCACCGACGCGCCGGCAGGTCAAGATGGCCGCCGACCCGCAGTGCGAAAAAGCCAATCCCGACGGTCGACTGGGCGAAGTGTTCGTCGTCAACGACGGAGCGCTCCAGAATGTATTCGTCTACGTCAAAGAAGGCGTAACCGGCGAGCACGAGACGCCGAAAGAGCCGGTCAAGTTCGACCAAAAGGGCTGTATGTACTCGCCTCACGTCCTCGGCGCGATGGTCGGTCAGCAGATCCTCATCTTGAATAGCGACCCGACGCTTCACAACGTCCACTCGCTCCCGCAGAACAGCAAGCAGTTCAACAGCGCCATGCCGATGAAAGGCATGACGATTAAGAAGAGGTTCACTGCTCCGGAAATCATGGTTCGCATGAAGTGCGACGTGCATCCGTGGATGTCGGCGTATGTCGGCGTGCTGGATCACCCGTTCTTCGCCACCAGCGGCGCCGACGGCACCTACACGATCTCGGGCCTGCCGGCCGGTGACTACACCATTGAAGCCTGGCACGAGAAGATGGGTACTCGGACTCAGAAGGTCACGGTCAGCGACGGCGGTGCCGCCACGGCTGACTTCTCGTTCAAGCCTGCGGGCTGAACAATCCACCGAGTTGCTGAGGGGCGGAATGTCACATCATCCGCCCCTCGGTGACCCTACCCGGGAGAACCCTTGGAAACCGTGAGCCCCCAGCTAGCGGTCTTGGCACTCACCTCCCTTGTCGCGGTATGCGCCGCGACAGCCGCCGCACTGCGCGCGGTCATACCCCGATCGACGCCGGCCGGCCGAGCTGCGGTAGAGTCTATTGCTCGAGCCACACACTTCATCTGGGCCCTAGTCCCGCTGGCTATCCTCGCCGCGGTGCTCGCGGCCGTCGCGGTGCACCCCGGTGTCTGAGCGTCCGACGACGGTGCACCGTGCTGCGCGCATTTTGGTCGCGCTGACTTTCGGATTGGTCATCGCCGGCGGCCTGGTCACCAGCCGCGACGCGGGACTAGCCGTCCCCGACTGGCCGACATCATTCGGAACGCTCAACCCCCCGCAATGGTATGCGATCGAGAACGTGCGCACCGAACACGGCCACCGCCTCATCGCGGGCAGCGTCGCATTGTGCACGTTGGCACTCGGTCTTCTGGTCTTGCGCCGCGAGAAGCGTACTGCGGTGCGAAGGCTCGCGATCGCCGCAATGGGTGTCGTACTGCTTCAAGCGTTGCTCGGTGGCTTGCGTGTTCTAGAACTGTCGGTGGATCTCGCCATGGTGCACGCCTGTGTCGGCCAGATCTTCTTCACCATAGTCGTTTGCCTCGCCGCGATTACCTCGCCCCATTGGCAAACCGATCCGCGCCGCACTGCGGTTAGCAACATAGACGCCGGCAGAACAGCGAACATGCTCGCGGCTTTCGTTGTGGCACAGCTGCTGATCGGAATCGTATTGCGCCACGCCGGCGCTGCCGCCCGACCGCTGCTAGGCAACCTGATCTTCTACGTGCACGCCATGGTGGCGTTCGCCATCTACGCGACTGCCGTGCGGCTCCACGACTTGCTGAATGACTGCGGCAACCACTTGCGTGATCGTTCGCGCCTCCTGGTGCGTCTTATCCTGGCGCAGCTGGCGTTGGGTGTGCTTACATTCGCCCTGACGGAAGCGATGACCTACCAGCGACAAGCGACGCTGCTCGAGTCCTGGGTTCCCACGTTCCATGTCGCGATCGGCGCGGCGATCCTGGGGCTGGTGGCCACTCTCGTCCTGCACACGCGACGAACGGCAGGCGACGAAACCGAAACGCTAGAAGCCCAAACCGCCCCCCCGATCAGATGATGAGAGACTCAGCACGAGAACCGACCGTACTTCGTCTGAGCGTCCAAGAGCGCTCGGCGCTCTATATCGAGCTGACCAAGCCACGAATCACGGCCATGGTGCTGCTGACGGTGGCCATTGGTTTCTGGCTCGCTCCCGGCGGCGCGGGCACGTCGAGCACGGTGCTGCTGCATGCTCTAGTAGGCGCCGGTCTGGCATGCTCGGGCGCCGGAGCACTCAACCAGTACATCGAACGTCAAACTGACGGTGACATGGACCGGACGCGTTTCCGCCCGTTGCCCGCGCACAAGGTTTCACCCACCGCGGTTCTCTTGCTCGGCGTCCTTCTCGCGAGCGGCGGTGTGGGCTACCTGGCTTCTTTCAGCAATACGCTTACCGCGGCTGCGTGCGCGGCAACGCTCGTCAGCTATCTCTTCATCTACACGCCGATGAAGCGTACTTCGCCCGCCTCGACTCTGGTTGGCGCAATTCCCGGCGCGTTACCGCCTGTCATGGGCTGGACCGCGCGGCAGGGAAATCTCGACGCGGGCGCACTCGTGCTCTTTGCGATCCTGTTCCTTTGGCAAATCCCTCACTTCCTGGCGATCGGCAGAATGTATCGCGACGACTACGCCAGCGGCGGATTCCCTATGCTCGTCGTCATCGATCGAGACGGAAGCACCACCGGGTGGGAAATGGTCGTTTACTCGCTCGCGCTCATTCCGTGCTCGCTCGCTACGTCGCTCATCGGACTAACCGGATCGTTGTACTTCTGGATCGCACTGCTCGCCGGAGTCATCTACGCCGGTGCTTCGTGGCAAGCCGCCCGTGACGGCGGTGTTGCCAGCGCACGGAGACTCCTGCTGGTGTCGGTGCTCTATCTACCCGCGCTCTTTGCCGCGATGTTCATCGACGGATTGTTCTCATGACGCCCGCCGATACGAATGAAGAACAGCGCGTACCCATGAGAACAGCAATCTGGGTGGTGCTCGCGGCCGCCGCCGTAGTCCTCATCCTACTACGATTGGTCCTTTCGGGAGCTCAGTCGCTGGCCCCGCTGCCCGTCATTAGCCAGCTACCGGCTTTCGAACTGACCGACCAGAGTAACTCCGCCTTCGGCTCGGAGCAGCTCCGGGGCAGGCCGTGGATCGCGAGTTTCGTTTACTCCACCTGCCCGGGCCCCTGCCCGATGGTCGTGCAACGCCTGGGCGACATAAAGCAACGTCTCTCCAACGACCCACGCATGACGATCGTGTCGATCACGGTCGACCCCGACGGAGATACACCGGCGGTACTCGAGGCCTACGGCCGGGCGCATGCCATTGATCCCGAGCGCTGGCGCCTCCTCACCGGCGACTACAACTATGTGCTCGATCTGGTCAAAACGAGCTTCTATCTTCCCATTGCAGAGAACGAAGGCGCCGATCCGAGGCTGATCGAAGAGATGGGCCCCATCAGCCACAGCACCAAATTCGTACTGGTAGACGCTGAGATGCAGCTTCGGGGTTACTACGACAGCAACAGTGCAACCGAACTCAAGCAGCTCACAGCGGCTATGAAACGGTTACTCCGCAGCGGCTAGTGCCGACATCGCGACCTCCCACCGCTCAGTCGAACAAGGTATTTTCGCTGCGCTGATGAATCCTGCTCCGTGGCTCGCTACCATGGGACGATGGAGCTAAGCGCGCTGGTCTCAATCCCTCTCTGGCTCGCCGTCGGCGCGGCGGGAGTGGTGATACTCCTGCTGACAACTAGTGCGGCGACCTTCGCACGCCTGCGATCGTTCGATCTTACGCCATTGCACGAACGTCTGGCAGCACTCGAGGCTGAGACCGCGCGTGCCGAGCTCTCGATACGCCAAGAACTATCGCGTGCCCGGGTCGAAACCGCGGGCGGCGACCGACGCGCGCGCGAAGAGAGCGCCCAGTCGATGAAGCAGTTCTCTGACTCGATGCTCAAACAACTCGGCTCTTCGGCGACACATCAAAACGAACTGCTCGATGGGTTCGCCAAACAACTGGCGCGGCTGACGGCCGCCAACGAAGAACGCATGGAGCTGGTTCGAAAAACCGTCGATACGAGGCTCCAGGAACTACGCGACGACAACGGCAAGCGACTCGAAGAAATGCGCAAGACCGTTGATGAGAAACTGGAAGCGACCCTGAACAAGCGCCTCGGCGCGTCGTTCAAGATCGTGAGCGAGCGACTCGAGCAGGTGCACAAGGGGCTCGGCGAAATGCAGAACTTGGCCACCGGTGTCGGCGACCTCAAGCGTGTACTGACCAATGTAAAGACCCGCGGAGTGTGGGGCGAGATTCAGTTGGAACGCCTTCTCGAACAAGTGCTCACCCCGACCCAGTACGAGACAAATGTGGCGACAAAGCCGCGCAGTGCCGAACGCGTCGAGTTCTGCATTCGACTGCCGGGGCCAAGCGACGATATCGACGCGACCGTCTGGCTTCCCATCGACGCGAAGTTTCCACAGGAAGACTACCAGCGGCTTCTCGATGCACAGGAGAAAGGCGACAACGACGCAGCCGCCATAGCAGCCAAGCAACTCGAGACGAGAATCAGAAACTCGGCGAAGGATATTCGCGACAAGTATCTCAACCCACCTCTCACGACGGACTTCGCGATTCTCTTTCTGCCCACCGAGGGCTTGTATGCAGAGGTCGTCAGACATGCGGACCTACTCGACCAGTTGCAGCGCACGTATCGGGTCGTCGTCGCCGGCCCTACCACGTTGGCGGCGCTGCTCAACAGTCTTCAGATGGGGTTTCGAACGCTGGCGATCGAGAAGCGTTCGAGTGAAGTCTGGCAACTGCTTGCGAGCGTCAAGTCTGAGTTCGGAAAATTCGGTGGGATACTAGAGAAGGTCCAGACGAAGCTCACACAGGCCAGCAGCGCGATCGAAGATGCGGCTTCCAAAAGCCGCAACATAGAGCGCAAGCTCACGAAGGTCGGCGTGTTACCTGACGCACCTGCACCGGAGCTCGTCACCGATGCCAAGCAGGCGCAAACCTCCGGCAGCGACGACTAAACCGCGACTCGGCTAAACGCGCCGCGAAGCGCCCCGACACAATCGTCGAGCATAGCCCTACCGGGCGGGATTACTCCGGATAGCGATAGGCAGCCGTGAATCGTCCCTTCATAGCATCGGTAGGATACCGATACGCCGGCCGCACCGAGTTTCTCGGCATATGCACGCCCTTCGTCTCGCAGCGGATCGAAGCCTGCGGTCGCGACGAATGCGGGTGGAAGTCCGGATAGATCCTCGGCCAGCAACGGGGAGACGCGCGGGTCCTCGATTGCAGATTCGTCGGCCAGGTAGTGGCCGCGGAACCAGAGCATGGCTTGGCGAGTAAGGAAGAAGCCGTCAGCGAAAGATTCATGCGAAGCACTGGCGCAACGAAGATCGGTCACCGGATAGATGAGCAACTGGAAACAGATGGGCACATCGTCGTTCTTCGTGTCTTGCGAGACGACTGCAGCAAGGTTTCCGCCGGCGCTGTCGCCACCTACGGCAATGCGCGACGCGTCGACACCCAGTTCGCTTGAATGGTCGCGGACCCAACGATAGGCGGCCAGCGCATCATCGGCTGCAGCAGGAAAACAATGTTCGGGTGCTAGTCGATAGTCTACGCTGATGACGACACACTCTGCCGCGCAAGCGAGCGCCCGACATATGTCATCATGCGTCTCGATGTTGCCTATCACCCAACCGCCGCCGTGGTAGAAAACAAGGGCCGGCGCGTTATTCGCCGCGACGTGCGGAGAGTATATTCGCAACGGCACATCACCACCGGGGCCTTCGATCACACGATCGTTAACGTGCGCGATCACCCGCGCGCCTGGACCCAGACCATTGCGCATACCGTCAAACGCCACTCGCGTTTCGTCGACGCCTAACTCACCGAACCCTGGACGCCCGCTGCGTTCCTGCATATTGAGCAGAAACTGGGTACGCGGTTCCAGCGTTTTCCCGTCGACGGCGGTGGGCGTACCGTTGAGCGCTCGCATGAGCGGCACTGGCAATCGCATGATGCCGGCCGCGACCAATGCTTCGATAGCTTGTCTGTCCATCATGGTCCGGCATCCTAACAGCACTCGAGCTTCGGGCAAGGCGCGCAGATCTCGGCCGAGGGGCACCGGGCTGTTGGTAGGTCCGCCACGAACGGGGTATGTAGCAGGCATCATGGCTAGTGCATCAAAGGACTACGTAATCCTGGTGGGCCACGGCGGCCTGCCCAGCGATATCCCACCCGCTAAGATTGCCGAACTGAAACGCCTGGAGGGAGAGCGTCGCGCCGCCGGTGAAGTCCGTATGACCGAGGCCGAAGCCGAACTGGACGCCGAGGTTCGCAAGTGGCCGCGCACCGACGAAACCGACCCCTACCGGGCCGGACTCGAAGCCGTCGCCGAACAATTGCGCGCCCAATTGGGCAGCCGACAGTTGCTCATCGCCTACAACGAGTTCTGCGCACCCAGCATCGAAGACGCACTCGCGCACGCCGTCTCGAAAGGCGCCGCTTCGATCGTTCTCGTATCAACCATGTTCACGCCCGGCGGCTCACACTCGGAAGTGGAGATCCCGGAGATCGTCGAAGTCGCCCGCACCACCTACCCTGACATCGACATCCGCTACGCATGGCCCTTCGACCTCTCTAGCGTCGCCGGTTTCCTGCGCGCCCATCTGGACGACACCTAAACCCCTAAATTTGCACCCACTTTACGCGCGGGCGACCGACTGCCGCCGGCTGGCTTAGGCGTGAATTTCCCGTGGTTGAAACACGTTCTATTTTCCCATTAGGTACCCGCATGCAGATCGATTTCACCGACGAACAGAAGGCTCTCAAGGCCGAGTTGCGGGCATATTTCACCGAACTCATGACTCCAGAACTCGAGGAGGAGGTGTCGAGCGGCGAAGGCGGTGGGCCGCTGTTCCGCACAGCCCTGACCAAACTCGGAGCAGATGGATGGCTCGGCATCGGCTGGCCGAAAGAGTACGGCGGCCAGGGTCGATCGCCACTCGAGCAATACATCTTTGCCGAAGAGTCGCAGCGGTCGGGGTTCCCGCTACCTTTCCTGACTATCAGCACGGTCGGCCCGACGATTCAGGAATTCGGATCAGAGGAACAAAAGCAGCAATACCTGCCTCGAATCCTCAAAGGCGAGATCCTGTTCTGTATCGGCTACTCCGAAGCCAACGCGGGCACCGATCTCGCGGCACTCTCGACCAAAGCAACCCGCGACGGTGACGACTGGGTCATCGACGGACAGAAGCTCTGGACCAGTTTGGCCGACCATGCAGACTACGTCTGGATGGCTGCGCGCACGGACCCGGATGCCGAGAAGCACGCCGGCATTTCGACCTTCATCGTCCCTACAGACGCGGATGGCTACAGCTGCACACCGATCGAAACGGTCGGCAGCGTGCGGACGAACGTCACGTACTACGACAACGTGCGCGTGCCGGAGTCGAGTTTGGTCGGCGGCGAGGGCAACGGCTGGAAACTGATCACCAACCAACTCAACTACGAGCGCGTCTCGCTGATGGCGGCCGGCACAATGACCCGTATCTGGAACGAGACGGTCGAGTTTGCACGCACGACGGAGAACGCGGCCGGCGAGCGACTGATCGACATTCCCTGGGTTCAGGCGAATCTCGCGCGCGTTGAAGCGAAACTCGAAGTGCTCAAACTCTTCAATTGGCGCCAAGCGTGGAACGTCACGAATAAAACCTTCGACTTCGCTGAAGCATCCACCGTAAAGGTCTTCGGTAGTGAATTGTACATCGAAGGCTACGGGTTGCTGCAGGAAGTTCTCGGCCAGGCAGGCTATCTCAAACGGGGAACTCCCGGCCATGCTGTACGAGGACGCGTCGAGCGAATGTACCGCTCGATGCTGATCCTCACCTTCGGCGGCGGCACGAACGAAATTCAGCGCGACATCATCGCGATCACGGGCCTCGGCATGCCGCGGCCGCTTCGCTAAGCACGCGATGAGCGAAAGAGGTTAGACAGTTATTTTGGATTTTTCCTACACCGACGAACAGAAAGAATTACGCAACCTTTCGAGAAAGATCCTCGACGAGGTGTCTCCGGTCGAGAATCTCCCTAACTTCGAGCAGCCGCAGGACTGGTTTCATGAAAAGCTCTGGCAAGAACTGGCAAAAGCAGGCCTGCTCGGCGTAGGGCTTCCCGAAGATGTAGGCGGCTTCGGTGGCGGCATTGTGGAGTTGTCGGTCCTGCTCGAAGAGATCGGTCGCAGTTGTGCGCCGGTTCCCGCGCTGCCAACTCTCATCATGGGAGCCGCCCCTATCGACCGTTTCGGTAACGACGAACAGCGAAAGCGTATTCTTCCCCGTGTCGTCTCGGGCGAGCTGATTCTTACTGCGGCGCTTACTGAATACGCCGAGCGAGACCTCGCAGTGCCCACGACCACAGCAACCGTCGACGGTGAAGGATGGCGCATCGATGGGCGTAAGGACTACGTCCCCGCAGCCTCGATCGCGGGCCTCCTTCTGGTATCGGCGAGTACGGCCGACGGGCCGGGCCTCTTTCTCGTCGACCCGACGCGCGAAGGCGTGTCGCTCGAAGGACAAGAGACCACCACCGGCGAACTGGAATACATCGTCACGTTCGACAGCGTATGCGTTGATGCAGCCGATGCGCTCGCTACCGGCAACGATGGTCAAACGGCTCTCGAATGGCTCATCGATCGCATGCTCGCTGGCCTCTGCGCGATGGAGTTAGGAGTTGCCGAACAAGCTCTACGGATGACCGCCACGTACACCGGTGAGAGAAAGCAGTTCGGCCACCCAATCGCTGCGTTCCAAGCCGTAGCTCAGCGTGCCGGAGACGCCTTCATCAACGTAGAAGCCGTCCGTTTAGCAACAATCCAAGGTATGTGGCGGTTGGAACAAGGCTTACCGGCTAGAAAGGAACTTCTGATTGCAAAATTCTGGGCCGCCGAAGGTGGGCACCACGCTTGTTACGCCGCTCAGCACCTCCACGGCGGTATCGGTGTCGACACCGACTATCCACTTCATCACTACTACCTGCTGTCTCGTCGCATCGAGCTGACACTGGGCGGTGCACACACTCAGATCAGTCGGCTGGGCGAGCGCCTTGCCGGCGACGAATGGACGCCGGCGCCGTAACACGACGGTGCCGAGCAACGGACAACGGACTCGATGAGCGACAAGTTCACCAGCCTTACGCCCGAGCTGCATCGCTATCTGCTCGACTGTAGCTGGCGGCCCGACGACATTGAGCGCGAACTCATCGAACGCACAGCCGCATTGGGACCCGAGGCCGCTATGCAGACCGCGCCCGATCAAGCGGCGCTACTCGCCATGCTGGTCCGTATTACGGGCGCAACACGCGTCGTCGAGGTGGGCACATTTACCGGCCTCAGCGCGCTCGCCATCGCTCGCGCACTACCCGAGAATGGCCGCCTTCTCTGCTGCGATGTCAGCCACGAATGGACGGACATCGCTCGGGAGTTCTGGAAACGAGCCGGCGTCGATCACAAGATCGATTTGGTGATAGGCCCGGCGCGCGAGACTCTGGCCGAACTACCGAGTGGCGACCTGGTCGACATGAGCTACATCGATGCTGACAAGTCGGGATATGTCGACTACTACGAGCACCTTCTCGCACGAACCCGCCCAGGTGGTCTCGTCGCTCTGGACAATGTCTTATGGGGCGGTTCGGTTGTAGACCCGCACAACAACTCGCGCTCCACCGAAAGCATTCGAGAGATAAATCGACACATACGCGACGACGAGCGAGTCGACGTGGTCATCCTACCGATCGGCGACGGCCTGACGATAGCGAGAAAGCGACAATGAGATATCGAGCACGGCGACTATCCACCCTCTTTTGCGCGATGAGCGTTGTCAGCATGATGAGCATTATCGCGACAATGCAGACGCTCTCGGGCAAAGCGATCGCCGAAGTCCAGCCAACCACGGCGCAGTCGGCCGAGTCCGAGGCCTACAAGGCGACGAGCCATCGTCGCTTCGATAACGTCGAATACTGGCGGAGCGTATTCGACGACCCCGAGCGCGACGAGTGGCAGCGACCGGACGCGATCGGCATTGCGCTCGCCATCCGCGAAGGGGATGTGGTTGCGGATCTCGGCGCAGGAACCGGCTATATGCTCTCGCGCCTATCACGCGCGGTTGGTTCGAGCGGAACCGTCTTCGCGGTCGAGATCGAATCCAACCTGATCCAACACATACGCGAACGCGCCGAAAAGGCCGTTCTCGACAACGTGACGCCGGTCCTGTGCTCGGCCGACGACCCTCGCCTGCCGGCCGGCAGTGTCGACCTAGTACTCATTCTTGATACCTACCATCACCTGGACCGCCGTGACGAGTATCTCGAGAAGCTCAAAGCAGCGCTGGCCGACGATGGACGGGTTGCCATCGTCGATTGGAAGAAAAAGGAACTCCCCGTAGGACCGCCCATACCCCACAAGCTGGCGAGGCAACAAGTGCTCGATGAGATGATAAGCGCCGGGTTTCATCTCGTCGAAGAACCGACGGTACTGGAGAATCAGTATTTTCTGATCTTCAAGCGAGACACCTAGAACAGGTGCTCGAAACCAACACCGAGCACTACCTGCACGCGGTCGTCGCCTTCGATTTCTTGGAACTTCGTCGCGAAGCTAAGTTTTCCGATATAGCGCTCAGAAATCCGCTTTCGCCAATCAACCCCAAAGGACGTCGTGTCGATTTCTAGCAGACGAACGGTCTCAGGCACGCCCGGACCAGCCCCGACTGGCAACGCTTCTTCTTGTTCATAGCGCTCGCCGAAGCCGACAGTGCCCGTCAGCGATTCCTCCGCGTCGGGGAAGGAAAAACGAACCTTCAATGCGCCTGAGCCCACGGCATCGCCCTCGGACGTATCCACGGCGAAGAGGCCCTGGAAAAACCATCGTTTCCAGTAGCGGCCGAGCGAACCCGATAGCGTAACTACGTGATCATCGTACGCCGTCCACCAGACACCGAGCGAGCCTTCAATCTGCTCCATTAGACCCTGGACGATTTCACCCCCCAGTTTGAAGTCGTGAACGATGTCACCCGTCGCCAGCCCCATCTTCAGATGGGCATACGTATTCTCGCCTAGGCTTGGATAGGCTTCTGCTTCCAGTTCGAGAATGGATTCGTTGAAACGATTCAAATAACCGGCCCGCGCGATGAGCGCGATACGGTCATCGCGCCGCTCGGAAGCCACGTGGACGGCGTGCCAAGAATCCAGGTCGTTGTCGAAAATGCTGCTCGAGTAGTCGAGCGACGTCCGATAGGTAGCCGAGGCAGACTCGTCGCGCTTGACTTTCGGGTTGCTGGTCCGCGGTCGACCCACGACCTGTTTCGATGCTTGTGCGACCAACCCGGCCCGGGAAACTGTCGCGCACCGCGAACGCAATTCGTCATCGGCGGGGTAACGGCGGCGGTTCTCGGCACAGAGCTCAGCCGCACGCTCATGCTCACCGGCCCAATACTCGATATCGATCAGCGCCCTGCGCGCGGCCAAATGGTCTGGACTGCGCTCGATAACGCGATTCAACGCGTCGCGCGCCGGTGCGTGGCGCCCTTCCCACCCATCAAGCCGCGCAAGCAAAACGGTCGCGTCCGAGTATTCCGGACTGAGCACGAGAACCTCGACGGCCAGGCGCCGCGCCGCCGTCCGATCGCCGCTATCGGCGGCCTTCACCGCAGAGGCGTAGAGTCCGTCAACCTGGCTGGTTGCAGATTCCTCGGCTGATGATCTCGAGGCGCCGAAAAGCAACATGACGCCCAACAAGCACGCGACCGAACACCTCACCATCTTGGCCACGTCTACCGGCTGGGCTTTCTCACACTCGCACACGCGCCTCAGCAAAACCGCCCCTCCTCATCGCGCCGCAATCCCGTCTTCCAAGAAGGGCGTTCCAGAAACCTTCCAATCTCCACACTACCGTCATCACTTTCGAGCGACGGCACCATGCTGGGCGAGCGCATCGGCGTCGAGTCCCAGTATGTAGCGCGTCAAAGGTAGATCGGAGTTGCTGTCCGGCCGCTCGAGTTCTACCCTGAGAACGCGCACCCCGGGAACCCCTACACGACGCAAAGCAATACCTGCCGCCAAACGCACGCGCCGATCCGCATCGCCAAGGCGTCCACCCAAGGCGGCGGCAGCCTCGACCGCGCCTATTCGGCCAAGCGAATCGCATACCGTCTCGCGAACGTCGGGATCAACATCATCAAGCTGTGCCAGCAGCGACGTCGCGCTGCGTCGGTGGGGAAACACGGCGACAGCCTTGGCAGCGGCAGCGCGTATGTCGCTCACGTTCGCACCAATGAGTTCAAGTACCGCGTCCATGTAGATCGGATCAGCGGTCTCCCCGACATACTCCAACGCCACACAAACGGCGTTGTGGTCCTCAATACGCACCAAGGTCTCGAGGACAGTCTCAACCACGGCGCGGTCATGCGTCTGCAATATGTCGAACAGGTAGCGACGAAGTATTGGCGGAGCGTCAAGCGCGCTCTTGAACACCTCGCACAACAGCTCTGGATTCGGAACCCGGCCGAGAATTCGAAACGCAGCCAAACGCACCACGTGATGCCGGTCGCCAAGGAGAGCCCTCGCAAGCGAGAGGTCCGCATCGACGGCGACAAGCGACAACGCACGCGCAGAATCGAGCCGTCGCCACCACAACCGTGAGGAGGTTCGCCGACGCACACGACGAAACCAATCGGTGGCGCGAAGCAGCAGGGCGATGTCCTCCCACCGTCCTCCCTCAACACGACCTGCATATCCTCCAACGATTGTGGCGACAGCGTCGTCTCCAAGCGCAGAGATCACCTGTACCGCAGCGGCCTCATCGATCTCGCCATCGAGCCAACGGCCAATGGCGTTATCACCCTCACGTATCTCTCTGCGGGTCGCGTCGGTGAGCACATGTCCCGCAAGTCTCGCCGCAAACACGCCCACGAGCATCAACAACAGCAACGCCAGCTGTAACAGCATGACCGAGGCGAGCAGGTCGTAGCTCACGACGCGCTCTTAGTCGCGATCCGCTCGAGTCGCGTCAGAAGTGAGGGGATGCAGACGGGCTTCACAAAGTAGTCGGTCGCTCTGGATCGAAGTCCGCGCAGCTGATCCTTCTCGCTACCGTGTGTGGTCAGCAAGATAGTGGTAAACACACCGGGGCGCTCGCTCTCGACGGCGTCAAGGATATTGAAGCCGTCCAGCCCAGGCAGGTCGACGTCCAAAAGAACGATCGGTCGCTGTCCTAAGACATTGACCGCCTTCAACGCGGCGAGCGCGTCGCACCCATTACAGAATGATTCAACATGATAGCCGGCGTTTGTAAGCGCGTATACGAGCATTTCCCGCAAGTTCTTATCGTCTTCGACGACGAACACCGGCACAGCGGAAGGCCCGTGGTTCGTCGATCCGCGGGTGACGCGCACACGGCTGCCGTGCGGACGCGCCCGAAGCGCATCGTCGAGAATGGCCTGCAAAGGTTGCCCAGCTGTCACGGCCACGACGGAAGCCTTGAGCACCACCCCGTCCGAGGGGAAATCGCCCGGCGCCAGGCGGCGGTCGAATTCTAGATTCCCGAAACAACGCTCGAGACGAAGCGCAAGTTCGTCTTCACTGACTCCGCCCTGCATCACGGTGAGGATTCCGCCTGCAACCCGCCCGTGAACCGTCCGCCCAGAGCGAAACGTCTCACGTAACGCGTCTGCAACCGCGGCCATCGCGACATCGCCCGCTTCGAGCCCATAGCGGCGGGTGAATGCGGCAAGCCGTTCCACCTCTATTGTGGCCAAAGCGCCGTGATGCTGTTCCGCAAGGAACTTTGTCGCCCTATCGACAAAGCTTGACCGGCTGTAGAAACCGGTCGCAGAGTCGCGCTCCGCCAGATCACGCTTCATGCGTTCGCGCTCTAGTCGACCTAGGACGCGAATCCGCAACTCCTCTTCGAGAATGGGCTTGTTGAGAAAGTCATCGGCACCACTCTCGAAGGCCTTGAGCCTGAACTCGGGACTCGAATGCACCGTTTGGATGATAATGGGCAGCCGCGACCAGCGCGTCGACGCTCGTACGGCTTTCGCGAGTTCGAGCCCGTTGGCCGACGGCATGTCGACATCCAAGAGAAGTAGATCTGGGTCTTGCCGCTCGAGCTGTTCGAACACGCCTACGGCATCATCCAGGCATTCAACGTCGCAGCCGGCGGCGGTCAATTCGGCAGATTCAAACTCGAGTATGCTGTGATCGTCATCGACGATCAGCACACGCCCGGCGCGCGAAGAAGTCTGATCGATCAGCCCGCGCCACTCCTCTATCAGGGCCGGGGCATCGACAGGTCCTGCAAGATAGAGATGCGCCCCCGCCTCAACTGCCGTGAGTCTATGGGTCGTCGTGCCGACCCCGCCGCAGAGCACCAACGCACTCGTTCCAGCCTCGAAGCGAAATCGGCTAACGAGATCACAATCATCCTCGCGGGCAGCGGTGCCACCCAGCGTGATCAACTCGAATACTTGCTCGCCCGCGCGCTCGAGTGCAGCCTCAGCGGATTGGAATGCCTCAACACACCAGCCACGCTCTCGCGCGGCGCTGGTCGCAGCACTAAGTAGACCCGAGTCATCGTCGAGATAGAGAATTCGGACGCGCTCGCGCACCTCATCGGCACCGGACTGAGAGCTGCGATTGCGGCTCACGGCAGTCGCTTTTACGGCACGCACCAGAAGTCCGTCGATATTCGCGATCGCATTACGTACGCGCCCCAGATCTACACTAGCGTCGGTGTCGACCTCGTCGAGCCACCCTGAAACCAACGTTTCTGCCTCGGCAGCGACCTGGCCGATCCCCGGGAATCCGTAGCTGGCTGCAGAGCCGTGTATCTGATGGAAACGCCGTCGCATCGTGTCCAGTGCGGTGCTGCGTGACCGCGAATCGGAAGCCGACTCCAACGCTTGCTGCATCTCTTCGACCGCACTCTTGAGCGATCCGAGATAGTTCGTACGCATCGGCCTCGCCACGCCCTCCCATACCGGGCGACCATCCTCGGCTACGTCGGCAACCCCCCGTTCCTCACTGCTCACCAGACGGGCGATCTCTTTCTTGAGCGCATCGGGCGTAAACGGCTTGCGCACGCGGCCGTCCCAGAGGTCGTCGTTCGAGGATCGATCGGGGTCCGCCTCTTCGTCAGCGCTGAGGAGTAGAAGCGGGAGATGAGACGTACTCACTCCGGCGCGCAGAACCGACGCCACACGGTCGCCGTCTAGATCCGGCATGTTGTAGTCGAGGATCACGACGTCGGGATCGCTCTCGTGCGCAAGCGCGAGGGCCTCAGTGCCGTTCTTGGCCAGCAGGACCTGGTAGCCCTGCCGAGTCAGGATCGCCATAAGCAGCTGCCGTATCGATGAATCGTCGTCCGCCGCGACGATAGTCACGGGACGTGGAGTTGCGCCTGTCGATGCCATGATGCGGTGGCGGGGATTCCCCCATGCTCGAAGCAGCAACCCTCGTGCCATCCGGCGGCAAAACCTCGATCGCATAACCACCTGAATCCATGAGCGTTTTTCCACCCTCCGAAGCGCTCGGAACGGGCGTCCCCAACGCACGCACAATAGTGAGCGCGCCGACGACAACCTCCCCCGCAAGTGCCCGCGCAGTTCCTATGTCGGGGCGGTGCCGACGGTCGCTTGTCTAGCGCTCGCGTTTCGGCTCAACCGAGGGCATCGGGACTAGGCGATCGGAGCAGGGAAACACGAAGAATGACGATCCGTGAGATATCAGCGAAACAGGCCGCCGAAGTACTCGCTGCCAACGAGACAGCCGTCTATTTAGACGTACGAACCGTGCGTGAGTTCGACCAGGGGCACGCGGCGGGAGCCTACAATGTCCCTGTACTCGTGATGGAGCCGGGCCAACCGGCTGAGCAGAACGCGGACTTCTTGGAAACCGTCACGCGGCATTTCGCCAAACAACTCAAGCTCATCGTCGGCTGCCAAAGCGGCGTTCGTTCGATGACGGCCTGTAAGCTGCTCCAAGAAAAGGGTTACGGAGATCTGACGAATGTTGCCGGCGGCTTCGGCGGTACGCGCGACGGCTCGACGATTGGATGGCGCGATGCAGGACTCCCGGTCGACGCCGACGCGCAGCCCGGACGCAGCTACGCCGAACTCAAAGACTAGGCGGCGCGGTCAGCAAAGCCGCCACTGCTCACCGTCACGCTCGGCGATGCCTCGACTCTCCATTCGGCGAAGATGTGCGTTGACGGAAACCTGCGCAGCCGGATGCAGAAACTCCGGCACGTCGACGTAAATCACAGCAACCAAGTCAGCGATAGTGGTCGGTCCCTTCTCGAGACCCGACTCGATCTGCTCATCGCGAAGCTCGCGGTGCGCAATATACGCTCGCACCTTTTTATGAGGCTCACGTATCGCCGGCCCGTGCGCCGGATAAATCACATCCATATCGAGCGCCAGGATCCGCTCGAGCGAATTCATGTAGTCTCCGAGATCGCCGTCCCCCGGAATCACCGTCGTACCCGCACCAAGCACCACATCGCCGGTAAAGAGCGCGCGCTCCTCCTCGAGGTAGAAACAAAGGTGATCGCAGGCGTGACCGGGCGTCCAGATCCCGCGCAGAGTGGCACCGTCGGTACGTACGACACAGCCATCTTGCACAGCGTCAATTTCGACCTCTTGATCGAGCTCGACGCGAGGCATCTTGTTCACCGGCACGCGCCCGAGACGTTCAAAGATTCCGCGCACGCCGCCGTTATGATCCGGGTGGGCGTGCGTAATCACGATCCGCTCGAGTCCTTCGACGCCTTCCGTCTCCGTGATCGCCCGTTCGAGTATATCCAAGTAAGAAGGAACACCCTGCCCGGTATCGAGCAAGATCCGCTTCGGCCCACGGCCTATGAGATAGGTGTTCGTACCAGGGCCGGTAAACGGGCCTGGGTTCTGCCCCAGCACGACCGTGACGAGTTCAGACCAGCGGTCGATATCGGGCAGCTCCATTCCCAACATGGAATCAGTCACCACACGGTTCGGCTTCTTCGCTGTCATGCCCCACGGGTACCAGCCCCACCGCTTAGGGGCAATTGCGGGCGCCCGGTGCGACCTTCCTCTCCAACGTTCGATCTCAGCGCCCACTAGGCGAGTCGCTCAGCTCAGCCGACGATTCCGTTCTCGCGCAACTGCGCTACTTCATCCGCCGCCAGGCCTAGTTCCGACAAAATCTCGTCGGAGTGCGCACCTTCGGGTTGCGGACCGAACTGAATCTCCGTCGTCGTACGTTCGAACCGCGGCGCCGGGCCGGGCTGAACTACTCCGTCGACTTCAACGAAAGTCTCACGCGCCACATTGTGAGGGTGGCCCGGCGCTTCGGTTGCGCACAGTACGGGCGCGAAACAAACGTCGTGCCCGTCCATGATCACTTCCCATTCCTTGCGGGTCTTGCGCTTGAAAATAACCGCGAAACGCTCGCGCAACTCCGGCCAGGCGCTCTTGTCATGCTGGTCGGGTAGCTGCTCTTCTGCCATACCGGTCACGGCGAGAAACTCGGCATAGAACTGCGGTTCAATCGCGCCTATCGAGACGTACTTGCCATCTTTCGTTTCGTAGACATTGTAGAAATGTGCGGCACCGTCGAGCATATTGCTCTCGCGATCGTCCACCCAAAAGCCCGAGCCGATTGCACCGTGCATGAAGGCGATCAGCGATGAACATCCATCGACCATGGCGGCGTCGACAACCTGCCCGCGACCACTCCGCTGTGCCTCGAGAAGCGCACTGACGACTCCAAGTGCGAGAAAGAGTGAGCCACCGCCAAAGTCGCCGGCAACATTGAGCGGGATCGTCGGTGGTTGGCCCTTGTTCCCGATCGCGTGCAGGGCTCCCGTAAGCGAGATGTAGTTGACGTCATGACCCACCGATTGGGCGAGCGGACCGTCCTGCCCCCATCCGGTCATACGGCCGTAAACAAGCTTCTCGTTCACCTGCTTACAATCTTCCGGGCCCAAACCGAGTCGCTCGGCCACACCCGGTCGAAACCCCTCGATCAAGCCGTCACAGGTGGCGGCGATCTGGAGCACAAGCTCGCGGCCACGCGCATCCTTCAGGTCAATCGACAGACGCCGACGTCCGCGAGCGAGAACGTCGTGACTCGGCTTGGACCAACCGCCGAGTGGCCCGGGTCTCGGTCGATCGATGCGAATCACATCCGCTCCGAGATCGCTCAGCAGTAGGCCGGCGTATGGTACGGGACCGATACCACCGAGTTCCAGTATACGAATGCCTTCCAACGGACCCATTGTTCTCTCCTGTTGTGTCAGCGCCAGGCAAACACCGGCTGCTCAAAGTGCGACACCCGCGTGCTGCGCCCGTGCACCGCGACTTCGCGAAATTGATACAACACAGCGGCCGTGGGCGCGTGTATGTCATGACCGATCAACGGCAGCGAGATAACCGGGCGATCGCTCTCCGGGATGGTACGCAATCGTGGAACATCCGGATGCTCGAGTTCTTCGAGCGCCACACGATACACCTCCGCGACTTCTGAGGGATCGGGTTTGAGTACGCCGTCCTCACCGCACCATACGACGACGGGTGTGATGTTGTAGCCCGAACGCGTCTCGTAGTCGTCGAGCAGCCCAAGCACCGCCGAGGGATCGAGCGACAAACCCACTTCTTCCTCGAGCTCTCGCAGCGCGGCCTGCTCAGCGGTCTCGCCCAGTTCTACACGACCGCCGGGGAGCGCCCACTGGCCCTTGTGCGAGCTGAGGCGCGCCGCGCGTCGGGTCAGAACGAAGGCGGGCACACCGCTATCACCGGGGAGCAGAGTCACGGTGACCGCCGCATGGCGCAGCTCCTTTGTTTCCGTGGTGCCGATGCGATCAAACTTGTCGAGGTTCCGAGCAAAACGCGCCCGCAAAGAACTTCTGTAACTAGCGGCGTCTTCGCCCATTTAATCGGGATACTCGATTTTCAACGGACCGTCGGTCGGTACCGACTGACACGTAAGCACCCAGCCTTGCTCGAGTTCCTTCTTAGAGAGGAAGTCGTTGTTGACCATATCGACGGCACCGGACGCGATCTTCGCCATACAGCATCCACAAAATCCATCGGTGCATGAGAACGGCGGCTCGAGTCCTGCTTTCTGGACGGCGACGAGAACCGTCTGGCCCGCTTCGTAATCGACCTCGTGGGTCTTCCCATCGATATAGACGGTAATGCTATTCGGAGCCCCGCCCGCCGCTGTCGCTACGGCCGTTTCGAGCTTCGCCGCTTGATCGTCTGGATCGGGCGGCGAAACGAAACGTTCAATATGAAAGCGTTCATCGGGAACACCCGCACCGCGCACCGCTTCTTCAACAATATCCATGAAGACGCCCGGTCCACACACGTAGTATTCCGCGTCGGCCTTGTCCGCGATCAACGCGCGCACGCGCTCCCCGGTCATAAAGCCGTCGACCGCGTCCAAGGAATGGACAATCTCGAAACGCCTGGCGTGTTCGGCCGCGAGGCGATCGAGCTCTTCTCTGAAGATGATCGAATCCTCGTCGCGATTCGCATAGAGCAACGTGATGCGGCGGTTCGTGGTCGCGAGCGCGGTCTTGATAATCGATATGATCGGGGTGATCCCGCTCCCGCCACCGAAAAGCATAAGCGGATTGTCTCCAGCGTTTAGCACGAACAAACCACCGGGCGGCAACACGCGCACAAGATCGCCGGCGTTCAACTGCTCGTTCAGCCAGTTGGAAATGCGGCCGTCGTCAACACGCTTGATCGTAACCTTGTGTACCGACTCGGTGTCGGGAGAACTCGCGAGCGAGTAGCAGCGCGACAGCGTCTTGCCTTCGTACGGGACCTTTATAGTCAGAAACTGCCCTGCCTTATACCGGAATTGCTGTTCCAATTGCGCGGGAATCTCAAAGATTATCGAACAAGAATCAGCCGTCTCACGGATGATCTCGGCGACTCGAAGGTCGTGTGCCGGCCCATCACTGGCGCCGGGAATCTCGACGGTTGCTGTCGAATCAGTTGTCGTCATTTCATCTCTCTAGCTTGCGTGCGTCGACGTGTACGCACTAAGAACGTGCTCGGCCGTGGCAGATGGACATGATAGCCCATGCCTCCCCCAATATTCAAAACCGCCCGACCCGCCTCAATCGAACCCGCGTAAGAATTCAGCCAGCAGGCCTCGCAGGGCGTCGGGCCGATCGATGTGGAGCAGATGCCCCGCACCTTCCAGACATTCAACGCGCGCGCTCGAAAAACGAGCGCGCACCTCACTCTCACGCTCAGCCGGGAAGTAGGAACTCGCACCGCCCCGAACGAAAAGACACGCTCCACCATAAACCGATTGGGGTGCTGGTTCGCTGAGCCCATCGAAATCTGCCGCGATCTCCTCAACACCGAGGCGCCAAAATAGTTTGCCGTCGCGTGCACGCCCGACGTTCATAAGAATCGACGACGCCAGAGCCTCATCGGCAATTTGCTCAGACAACCGCGTTCCCGCCTCTCGCCGACTCGAACACTCCGCGGGATCGAAGCTCTTCATGAGTTCGAGCACGTTCCCAATCTCGCTTTTCGGACCACCGGTGGGCAATACGTCGAGGACACACAGCCCTGCAACACGACCCGGGTGCGTGAGCGCCAGGTGCATCGCAACGCGGCCACCCATCGAGTGACCGACGACAACGGGCGATGAGAGCTCGTGTTCGTCAAAGAAGCGCACAACGTCGCAGACCATCGCCGCGTAGCTATGCGGCCGTGCGTGAGGAGAGCGGCCGTGGTTGCGCAGGTCGACGCTCAGCACGCGGTAGCTCTCGCTGAGATACCGGGCAACGCTGCGCCAGTTCGACAACGAACCGAACAGACCATGCAGAATCACCACCGGGGCGCCGCTGCCTCGCTCTTCGTAGTGGAGCCGAACCGGGTCCGCCTCCATCGACGTCATCACGCGAGAAAGCCCAATCAGCCGCCGAGCTTTGCGAGTGCCGAAGCGACACCAGCGTCGGCGGAATCGTTCCTGACCGCAAAGGAGAGTCGCTCACGCGGGTCACTCTCTCGCTCGATATTCGAAGCCTCGTCGCCGTACATACGTGCGAGCAAACTACGAACGTGCGGTTCGAACGCGTCATTCGACGCGGGTGTGTTCGGGCCGTGCAGTCTATCGTTCGAGAATAGTTCGAGGTCAGCCGCATCGAACGACAGCTTCCCCTCAAACTCCGGCTCCGACTCGAGTCGCCCGCACGCGGCGAGCACCCGCGCGCAGATGGCTGTCAATCGCGCATCAAGGTCGCCTTCCTGATCCATTTTCTGGTAGTAGGCCAACCCGCGACGACCGCCGGTCTCATCGACGGCGAAGTTTCCCTCAAGCGCGGCTAGAAGTATGCCGGGACCGTCGACAACGTGACTATAGTCGGCAACGTCTAGCAACAGCGTGTCGGTCACACCTTGCTGGATCCACCGGTGGAACACCGGAATGAAATCGACGAACGGGATGTCTCCGCCATCGCGACAAAACACCTTGATACCTATTCGCTGCAGCTCCATCTTCTTGTCTCTCGTTCGCCGACCCTCAGATGGAGATCTGCGGCGCCACCCCTTCTTCGAGCAAGCGGCCATGGCATGTATGCGCAGCCTCTATGAACAGCTGTGACTCTTCAACCAGATGATGCGCCGCTTCGGAATTGTACGCGCGATCGCCCTGCTCATCGTGACGTTTGAACAAGTAGTTCGCGAACTTTCCACCTGCGAACTTATCGAAGAATAGCTCCGTATCATAAAATCGCGACTTGAATTCGGCGATCACCATCGCCGGGTCGTCTGATACGTCATGGTACTGCAACTTTACAAGAGCGCGGGCTGCGTCGAGCATGGCCTGATAGGCTCTCTGGTCGGCCGCCTCGAACGAACCGTCATCGAGCAGGCACTGCGCTTCGAAAGCAACGCGTTCGGCCGCCTGTAAATCGAAGTCGATACGTTCGACAACTTCACCGGCGCATTCCCCCTGGCCGAGATCCGCGATCGTAAACTCTCGTGGGTCTCGCCAATCGGAGTAGCAAGTACGGTCCTCTTCATAGGGTGGAACGTCGGAGTGCGCGTTCAGGAGCTTTTTCAGCTCCTTCTTTCCGACGCGCGCGATGTAGTCCTGGAAGGATTCGCCCTTCTCTCGGTCGGCTACATACTGATCGGTGATCGCGTCTAGAAACTGCGGGATCTTCTTCGACGGCACGGCGCCGATGGCAAGCCCGTAAGACGCCGCGTTCTCCTGCCACTTGCCTCCAAGGACGACCTGGAAGTGTGGAACTGTCGTGCCACCGATCTTGCGACTCACGCCGTAGAATCCGATGTCCGAGATGTGGTGCTGGCCACAGGAATTGAAGCAGCCGCTAATCTTGATGCGAAAGCTCTGGATCGCTTCGTCAAGATTGTGGCTCTTCGCTGCCAGGTGCTCACGCAGTTCAGCGGCCAATCCGCGAGACGATGCGATTCCCAGCTTGCATGTATCCGTACCTGGGCAAGCGGTGATATCGACGATGGTGCCGGCGCCCGAAGCGCCGAGACCGACATCAACGAGCTTTTCGTAAATCGCGACGAGATCAGCCTCGCGCACCCAGCGAAACAACACGTTCTGCTCTACGGTCGTGCGAACGTTGTCGCCGACATACTCACGCGCAATATCTGCTACGCGGCGCATCTGCCGCGACGTGAGATCGCCCAGCGGGCAGCTCACCGTGACCACCGCATAGCCTTCTTGGCGCTGCTGGTAGACGTTGGTCTCGTACCAACGGTCAAAGCCCTCGGGACGCGCGCTACCGTTTTGCGGCGCTGCATCGAACAACGGTGTTTCCTTCCAATCTCCGGCATCTGCGACCATGCCTGCCCAACGATCGTCGTGCGGAAGAATTTTCCGTTCCTCTTCAACCAACCGCTTAAACTCTTCCAGTCCGAGCTTCTGGATCAGGAACTTGATGCGCGCTCGTGCGCGGTTCTTCTTTTCGCCCAAACGGGCAAAGACGCGTGCCATCGCTTGCGCCAGCGGCAGGATTTCTTCAGCGGGAACAAACTCCTCGTAAAGCTTCGCTTTTTGAGGCACCGCGCCGAGGCCGCCGCCGACGTAGGTTTCGAACCCGCGCACCTCCTTGCCATCAACCTCACGCGTGCGCGCGATAAAGCCCATGTCGTGCATCGTCGTCAGACCGCAGGCGTGCTGCTGACAGCCCGAGAACGCAATTTTGAACTTGCGGCCGAAATCCTGCGCATCGGGATGACCAAGCAGGAACTGCGTCTGGGCGTCGGCATATGGAGTGACGTCGAACGTCTCATCGCGACATACACCCGCGAGTGGGCAGGCCGTGACGTTGCGCACAGTGTTACCGCAGGCCTCGCGGGTCGTGATACCGCACGCGGCAAGCCGTCGATGCATCGCCGGCGTATCGTCGATATGAACAAAGTGGAACTGAAAATCCTGCCGGGTCGTAATGTGGCTGATCGCATCGGAGTACTCTTCAGCAATGTCCGCGAGAACGTCGATCTGGTCTGCCGTAAGTCCTCCAAAAGGAATTTTGATGCGCTGCATGCCCGGCGCGTCGTAGACGGTCTCGACTCCCTTCGTCGTCTCGTCGGGGAAGTTGATCGTCTGCCAATTCACGCCGTCGTGACGCCGACCGTTGTCGTAACGCTGCCCGTAGACGCCCCTGCGCAGGCGGGTCTCACCGAATATCCGGTCTTCGATCTTGCCCTGGCGCTTGAGCTGCATCTGCGTCTCGTAGGCATCGATCTCTTCGGCCAGATCCTCCGGCAGGCTGCCTCCAAGCTTCTCTTTCCATGTGATCATGACGCCTCTCTCCTCTGCGGCGGCTCGCGAACGAATACGGCAGGTACCGAGTGCCTGTCGGGCCGAGAGACGATGGTAACTCCAACTCGATTTATCGACAACTTGCGCTGTTTTCGCGCAGCGCATCATGAGTTGTCGGCCGACCACGACACGCCACCCGAGCGGGTAGAGAGAGCCGGCCCCCTAGGCTTCTTTTTGCAGCTGCACGCTCCCCTGATAGCGCGATGCGGCCACAACGAAGAACATGCTGGCAAGCGCCATGATCGCGGCGAAGAACAAGTAGTACCCGGCGCCGGCCAACATTTCCGGTCCCATCCGCGCCAAGACGAAGTTCACGCCCGAAGTCAGCAAATTGCCCGCCGAGATGGCGAGAAGAAACAACGACATCACGATCGATTTGAGCTCGGCCGGCGCCTGCGTATATGAGAATTCAAGCCCGGTAACCGACACCAAGACCTCAGACGCCGTGAGCACGAGGTAGGCCACAAGTTGCCACGCGATGCTCGGAACTTCGCCCGCTCCAATGCGGTACTCGATCCAAGCCGGGACAAGGAACGCCCCAACCATGAGGAACAGACCGACACCGATCTTGCGCAGCGGTGTAAGCTCCACCCTACGCTCAACCGCGGGATAGATTACCGCGGAAAAAAGCGGCACAAGAATCAGAATCAAAATTGGGTTGATTGCTTGGATCTGCGACGGCAACCATTCGATACCGAAAAGCTGACGATCCATGCGCTGGGCCTGCAGTACCCAAGAGGATCCGGTCTGATCGTAAAGCGCCCAAAAAGCCGCGAAGAAGACATAGATCGGCAGCAACCGGAGAATCGCGCGCCCTCCCTCTCCCCCGAGTGCCACGCGAACCGAATCGAACCCCGCCGCGGGAATGTGTACGAACTCACGACGCCCGAGCCAGAACACCCACGTCGCGATGAACATGAGCGCGCCCGGTAAACCGAATGCAACGTTGGCGCCGAACCGCTCGAGTAGAAGAGGGGTCGAAATGCTCGAAACGAACGCTCCGAAGTTGATCGCTAGATAGAACCAGCCAAAAACACGCCCTACAAGGCGCCCATTTGTGGCACCGAACTGATCGCCTACGTGGGCTGAAACGCATGGTTTAATGCCGCCGGAACCTATCGCGATCAGGCCCAAACCCACGGATAGGCCGAGCCGTGTATCGTCGAGCGCTAGCGCCAAGTGCCCGAGGCAGTAGACGATCGAGAGAATCAAAATTGTGCGGTACTTGCCCCAGAGCAGGTCTGAGACCAACGCGCCGACAAGCGGGAAGAAGTACACCGCGAACGAAAACAGGTGGTAAAACGAGCGCGCCTCCGCATCGCTCATCGTCGCATGTGCGCCTTCGGAGTCGAGCAGATGCTGCGTCATGAACACGACTAGGATCGCGCGCATACCGTAGTAACTAAATCGTTCCGCCGCTTCGTTGCCGACGATGTACGGAATGCCCGTCGGCAAGGCGGCGCTACGAACGGGTGCGGTGCGGTATTGATTGGACATGTTTTCGCTACGCTAGGGCCATCGATCGCCGACGGCTCGGGCCGCTCGACCGTTTATTCACCGCTAACGGAATACGCCCGCCAAGCCGCTGACCGGCGCCACCACGCTAAACGGCGTTATATAGGGTGTCATTGACAGCGTGCCGACCAAGGCCCCCGCAATCAATACGGCAGAGACAACAAACGCCCTACGATTACCCAGCCGAAGCAGACCGGCGGCGATAGCACCCGCAACGAAGAAGACGACAACCGCCCAAAGAAGCGCCTGACTCCCAACCGCCCATGTGGCTGCGATGACGGCCCCTTGCCCCCCTTCCTCGACGATCAAGCCAATGAGATAGGCGGTCAGTTGAAACATCCTGGCGAGGGGAACGCGGCCGGTCTCGACAAGAAAGAACGGTAGCGGTGCCAGAACAAACAAGGCAGCGAACAGCAGCAAGCGCAGCAAGGTCTGGGTCATCTGCGAGCGCGCCGCGAGGGCGGCACCCCAAAACCAATACCACACAGGCTGGGGGCGGCGCCAGCCACACGCAACAGACCGCCTAAGAACCGCAGTCCGCGTCCAATCTCTCCCCGGACTGCGTTTGCACGTCCGCGGCGATCCACTACAAGCCGCCGCATGGCTCTACCGGTCCCCAAGACTCTCGATGCGGCACTCTTCGATCTCGGTGGCGTCTTTATCGACTCCCCATTCGAAGCGGCCGAGTTAGCGAGCGACGAACTCGGCGCCGACCCCATACAAGTACTGGAGGTGGTTTTCGGCCCCTACCACGACGACACCGATCACCCTTGGCACCGGCTAGAGCGCGCAGAGATCAGTCTCGAAGATGCACGCGTGGAGATCATCGCGCTCGGCGAGGCGGCCGGTATCGACGCCGATCCCTACCGGGTTCTCGGGGCTCTTGCCCAAAGTGCAGGCGTTCGCGAACCGATGGTCGAGCGGGTACGCACGCTCCGTCGGGCCGGTGTTCGTACCGCTCTGGTGACGAACAACATCAAAGAGTTTCGAGAAGGATGGCTCGCCTTGCTCCCTTTTGACGAACTGTTCGACCTGTTGGTCGATTCAAGCGAACTCGGGATTCGAAAACCCAACCCAGCGATCTTCGAACATACGCTTCGTGAACTCGGCGGCGTGGCGCCGAGCAACGCGATTTTTCTCGACGACTATGAAGGAAACATCACCGCCGCTGAAAAGCTCGGCATCCATGGGATTTTGGTCGGTTACGATCCTACCGAAGCGATCGGCGTACTCGACGCCGTCATCGAATCTACCGTGGGAAGCTAACGCCGGAACTCACTCAGAACTTCGTTCGCGGCATGTCCATGTTGAGTCCGTTGGTGCCCCCGTGGACGCCGACGATCTGTCCCGTCACGAAATCCGCCGCATCCGACGCCAAATATACGGCGCACGCAGCGATGTCCTCGACCTGGCCGATGCGACCCATCGGCGTCATCTCGATCATTCGGGCGCGGATCGTGTCGTCGAGAATCGTCGCCAGAGCTTCCGTCTCAATCGAACCGCAAGCAATCGCATTCACGCGCACCGTCGGCGCAAAGTCCTGCGCCATCTCCTGGGTCAGGAAGTTCAACGCGGCCTTCGCCGTACCGTACGCCGAAAACATGGGCCACGGCTCGAGCCCGGCGAGCGACGAAATATTAATAACGGTCCCGCCTCCGGTCTCGGCCATCTTTGGGGCGACCATTCGCGTCATCGAGAACGCATGCAGTACGTTAAACTTGAAGGCTCGGTCGAAGTCTTTATCGCTCGTTTCCAACGCCGGCTGCGGAATCCATCCCCCCGCGTTGTTCACCAAAATATCAATGCGCCCGAATTTCTCTAAGGCGGCGGCCACCAGCGCCTCACGGTTGTCGGCATCCATGACATTAGACGAAACGGCCAAACCGTGACGGCCACGCTCTTCGACCTCGCGTACCGTCTGCTCGACTTGCTCGAGCGTACGCGCGGCGCAAACGATATCAGCGCCCGCCTCGGCCATCGCAAGAGCGATTCCTTTACCGATACCGCGACCAGCACCGGTTATGACGGCGACTTTGTCCGTAAGCTTGAAGCGATCAAGAATCATTTCGTCGTCTCCTACTCTGCGTGCTGTGCTCGGTCACAGTTGACCCAGCCCGCGGAGCGCATGATTGTCTGCTCGGCGCGTAAGCGCCAATACACCCACGAAGGGGGAGATCATCGTGAGCTACCGAGTAATACAATGGGCAACCGGCAACGTGGGCAAGGAAGCCATCCGCGGAATCCTCGCCCATCCGGAGTTGGAACTGGCGGGCTGCTGGGTCCACAGCGACGCGAAACGCGGCCGTGACGTCGGCGAGATTATCGGCGAGTCATCCACCGGCATACTGGCCACCAACTCCATCGATGACGTCCTAGCAACAGACGCCGATTGCGTGGTGTACACCCCATTGCTCGCGGACGTTGCCGAAGTCGTGGCGCTCGTCCGGTCCGGTAAGAACGTGGTCACGCCGCTCGGATGGTTTTATGCGAAGTCCGCACCGGGCGCGCCGGAGGTAGAGGCTGCCTGCCAGGACGCCGGCGTGTCGGTACACGGAACCGGAATTCATCCCGGCGGAATCACCGAGCGCTTTCCGCTCACGATATCGAGCATGTCGCGTAACATCACACACGTGCGCGCGGAAGAGTTCTCCGACATTCGCAGCTACGCGGCGGAGTTCGTCGTCAAGGAGATCATGCTCTTCGGAAAAGACCCCGACGTGGCAAAAAACAGCTCCATGCTGGACCTACTCGGTAGTGGATTCCTGCAATCTGTCGACATGATTGCCGACGCGATCGGCATAACGCTCGACGCCGAGAAGCGCTCGACGCACGAGATGGCCTTGGCGACCGCGCCGATCGACACACAATTCGGTCCGCTGGCGAAAGGAACGGTCGCGGCGCAACGCTTCACCTGGCAGGGCACGGTGGGTGGCACTGCGGTAGTGACCGCACGCGTGAACTGGCTCATGGGAGAAGAACATCTCGAACCGGCGTGGAACTTCGGCCCCGAGGGAGAGCGCTTCGAAGTTGAAGTGTCGGGTGACCCGAACGTCTCGGCAACGTTCCACGGGCTCCATCCGAGCGAGGCGGCCGCCGGCTTGGAACGCAATCCAGGACTCATCGCAACGGCGATGAACTGCGTGAGCGCAGTGCCGTACGTCGTTCGGTCAGAGCCGGGCATTCTCAGCTATCTGGACCTGCCCCTGGTTAGCGGGCGTGCCGACACGAGATTGGCCGACGGAGGATGCTAGAGAAGACGTAGCTGCCGATGATCGCGCACTACAACCGCACGGTTGAAGATGTCGTAGCCCTCACTTGCCACAAGGACATTGGACGTGGTGCCTGTTCGCCTAAACGAAAAAAGCCCCGCTCAAAAGAGCGGGGCTTTCGCTCACTACTCGTAGCGGTACGAGTAATGAAATAAATCCGGCAGCGTCCTACTCTCCCACACGCGCAGTGTAGTACCATCGGCGCTGGAGGGCTTAACTTCCGTGTTCGGGATGGGAACGGGTGGAACCCCTCCGCTATCGCCACCGGAACTGGTAGCTCCGTTGGAATCCGTAGCCGGCGCACGTGTTAAGTGCGGCAGCACGGTCCTCAACGAAGCAAATCATGACAACTGCAATAGAGTGTGATCGAGCGCAATATGCGCATTCTCGAAGATTCTCAACAATAGCGAAGATCAAGCCTCACGGCCTATTAGTACTGGTTAGCTCCATGCATCACTGCACTTCCACACCCAGCCTATCAACCTCCTAGTCTAGAAGGGGCCTACAGGGGCATTGCTGCCCAGGGATACCTTATCTCAGGGGGGGCTTCCCGCTTATATGCTTTCAGCGGTTATCCCTTCCGCACGTAGCTACCCGGCAATGCCGCTGGCGCGACAACCGGAACACCAGAGGTGCGTCCATCCCGGTCCTCTCGTACTAAGGACAGATCCCTTCAAGTATCCTGCGCCCACAGAGGATAGGGACCGAACTGTCTCACGACGTTCTGAACCCAGCTCGCGTGCCATTTTAATCGGCGAACAGCCGAACCCTTGGGACCTGCTCCAGCCCCAGGATATGACGAGCCGACATCGAGGTGCCAAACCTCCCCGTCGATGTGAACTCTTGGGGGAGATAAGCCTGTTATCCCCAGCGTACCTTTTATCCGATGAGCGATGGCCCTTCCATGCGGAACCACCGGATCACTAAGACCTTGTTTCCAACCTGCTCGACCCGTCGGTCTCGCAGTCAAGCTCCCTTATGCCTTTACACTCAACGGCCGGTTTCCATTCGGCCTGAGGGAACCATAGCGCGCCTCCGTTACACTTTTGGAGGCGACCGCCCCAGTCAAACTACCCACCATGCAATGTCCCCGACCCGGATAACGGGCCTGGGTTAGAGACCAAAAACAACAAGGGTGGTATTTCAAGGTTGACTCCACGCAAGCTAGCGCCCACGCTTCAAAGTCTCCCACCTATCCTACACATGATGCTCCTAGACTCACTGCAAAGCTGTAGTAAAGGTGCATAGGGTCTTTCCGTCCTTCTGCGGGTACTCGGTATCTTCACCGAGAGTGCAATTTCGCTGAGTCCCGGGTTGAGACAGCGGGGAAGTCGTTACGCCATTCGTGCAGGTCGGAACTTACCCGACAAGGAATTTCGCTACCTTAGGACCGTTATAGTTACGGCCGCCGTTTACCGGGGCTTCGATTCGCCGCTTCGCCGAAGCTAACAACTCCTCTTAACCTTCCGGCACCGGGCAGGCGTCAGACCCTATACATCGTCTTGCGACTTAGCAGAGTCCTGTGCTTTTGGTAAGCAGTCGCTACCCCCTGGTCTCTGCGACCACCCTCGGCTCCAGACGCAAGTCTTTCACCTAACGGTGGCACACCTTCTCCCGAAGTTACGGTGTTAATTTGCCGAGTTCCTTAACCCGAGTTCTCTCAAGCGCCTTGGTATTCTCTACCCGTCTACCTGTGTCGGTTTGCGGTACGGTCACCGCCCTGATTTCCTTAGAGGCTTTTCTAGGAAGCGTGGGATCAATCACTTCACGAAACCCGTAGGAATCGCTCGTCATAACGCCTCGGCCTTGAAATCGCGGATTTTCCTACGACTTCAGCCTACACGCTTAAACCGGAATCCAATAACCGGCTGATCTACCCTTCTCCGTCCCCCCATCGGTCAAACACCAGGAAGGTGGTTCAGGAATATTAACCTGATTTCCATCGACTACGCCTTTCGGCCTCGCCTTAGGAACCGACTAACCCTGGGCAGATTAGCTTTACCCAGGAAACCTTAGACTTACGGCGAAAAGGTTTCTCACCTTTTTTATCGCTACTCATCTCTGCATAAGCTCTTCCAGGACCTCCACGCGCCCTTACGGTCACGCTTCACAGGCAACTGGAATGCTCCTCTACCGCTCGCAAACACCCGAGGGTGTGAACGAACCCGCAGCTTCGGTGGTATGCTTAGCCCCGGTACATTTTCGGCGCAGGCCAACTCGACCAGTGAGCTGTTACGCTTTCTTTAAAGGGTGGCTGCTTCTAAGCCAACCTCCTGGTTGTCTGTGTCTTCCCACATCCTTTCCCACTTAGCATACACTTCGGGACCTTAGCTGGCGGTCTGGGTTGTTTCCCTTTCGACCATGGACCTTAGCACCCATGGACTGACTCCCTAGCTATACTTGACGGCATTCGGAGTTTGATTGGGGTTGGTACTCCGGGAAGGAGCCCTAGCCCATTCAGTGCTCTACCTCCGTCAGTAAACACTAGAGGCTATACCTAAATATATTTCGAGGAGAACCAGCTATCACGAGATTTGATTGGCCTTTCACCCCTATCCACAGCTCATCCGAGTAGTTTTCAACCTACAACGGTTCGGGCCTCCAGTCTGTGTTACCAGACCTTCACCCTGGCCATGGATAGATCATCTCGCTTCGGGTCTACTCCCTGCAACTCATCGCCCTATTCAGACTCGCTTTCGCTACGGCTACACCTACCGGCTTAACCTTGCTACAGAGAGTAACTCGCAGAGTCATTAAGCAAAAGGCACGCCGTCACACCGTTCCGAAGAACGTGGTGCTCCGACTGCTTGTAAGCGCACGGTTTCAGTTGCTATTTCACTCCCCTCGCCGGGGTTCTTTTCACCTTTCCCTCACGGTACTAGTTCACTATCGGTCGCGAGTTAGTATTTAGCCTTGGAAGATGGTCCTCCCTGATTCCCACGGGATTTCACGTGTCCCGCGGTACTCGGGAACTCTCTCCAGCAAGGCAACTCCATTTCGCCTACGGGACTATCACCCACTACGGTGGTCCTTTCCAGGATCCTTCTGCTATGAAGTTGCTTGATAACTTGCCGGGTAAACCCAGAGAGAGCCCCACAACCCCGCAACTGCATGCAGT